>Ga0154857_1022_pt1 | contig 67999 bp, 74 predicted proteins | sample Rifle2008BG19ft_FD_105829 | JGI IMG/M metagenome (GOLD analysis project Ga0154857, IMG submission 105829) | Candidatus Atribacteria bacterium RBG_19FT_COMBO_35_14
TTCTTTTTTGTCGTTGCGAGGGAGTGAAACGACTGAAGCAATCTCAATCTGAGATTGCCACGCTCTGATAAATCAGAGCTCGCAATGACATAAAACAGAGTAGACTATTAACTGAAAACTGTAAACTAAAAACTTACTTTAAACATTAAACCGGAAATTAATAATATCTCCGTCTTCTATGATAGCATCTTTCCCCTCGATCTTTAATAACCCTTTTTCTTTTACTGCATGCAGGGAAACAAGAGTAACTAAATCCTGGTATCTAGCAATTTCAGCCCGGATAAAACCTCTTTCTATATCGGAATGTACTTTTCCCGCAGCTTTCTTGGCTATGGTACCTGTCCTGATAGTCCAGGCTTTAACTTCATCTTCGCCCACAGTGAAAAAAGATATTAATCCCAGGTGTTTATAGCACACTCGTGATAATCTTTCAATTCCTGATTCTTTTAATCCTAAATCTTCCAAAAACATTTGTCTCTCATCTGGTTCCAGTTGATTTATTTCCATTTCCATCTTGCCACAAATATTTAAACTGGCCATATTCCCATCTTGAATAACTTTATCTAATTTCTCTTTTTGTGAATATGATTTTATCTTGAATTGTTCTTCACTAAGATTCAGAACGATAATAATCGGTTTTAAGGTATAAAAACTGAAACCGCTTATTTTTTTAATTTCCTCCTCGGAAAATTCAAGGTTAGAAAGAAACTGATCATCACTCAGACCCTGGTTACATTTATTTAAAATCTCCATTTCTGCTAATTCCTCGGGAGTCAATTTCTTTTTTGACTTTTTCAAACGTTCTAATCGATTTTCTACCACTTCTAAATCCCTAAGCAAAAGTTCACATTTCAAATTTTCTATCTGAACAATTGGGTCTTTCTCGCCAGCAACCGCCGGATCTTCAAATAATCTGATTACAAACAGCAAAGCCTCAGCATCTAGAATAAGATTAAATATCTCTACTTTCTCTTTTATTGGCAGCTCCGGAGAAATTCCACCGATGTCCACAAATTCAATAGCAGCATAAGTGGTCTTCTTGGGATGGTAGAGAGAGCTTAAATAATCTATTCTTTGGTCATAAACAGTGGCTATCCCTATATTTTTAGTACCCTTTGAGGAATAAGCAGAAGTTTCTTTGTGCTGGCCAGTTAAAAGATTAAACAGGGTAGTCTTCCCCGCTAAGGGCATACCTACAATTCCAATTTTCATTTTTCTCACCCCATTTTGTATCTCGTATCTTGTGAATCGTATCTCGCAAAGAAACAGTGTAACTTCATTATAGCAAATGTATTTCAAAAATAAAAATAAGAATTTTTTTTTCGTATCGCGTATTGCGTATCGAGTATCGCGTGAAGAAAAAATAGAAAAGAAGAAATTTGAAAAGAAGTAAAAAATGAAGAAAATAATTTATAAAATTATGTCCTATTTATCTTTCCGTTATCCATAAGGTAAATACAATTAGTCGTCTCTTTTAAAAATTTTTTATCATGAGAGATAATTATATAAGATAAATGGGAATAGCTATTTAAAATTTGAACTATCCTTTCGATAGTTTCCTCATCAAGCCAGATGGTAGGTTCATCAAGCAGTAAAATCTCTGGCTGCATAGCCCATACCGTAGCCAGAGAAACTAATCTTTTTTCTCCATAGGAAAGATTATAAGTAATTCTATCCTCAAAGCCGGATAGACCCAAAATCTCCAGAGTCTTTTTCAGTATCTTTTTGGTTTCCTGATGATTTTTTCTCAAGTTTAGAGGCCCAAAGGCGATATCTTCGGCCACAGTAGGACTGAATAATTGATCATCGGGGTCCTGAAATACAAGACCGATTCTTTCTCTGACTTCCACAAAGTCATTCTCTATTTTTCGCTCTTTTCCAAAAATTTCTATTTTTCCTTCCGAGGGATTTAGGAGACCCATAATAAGATGGAAAAGAGTGGTCTTCCCGCTTCCATTGGAGCCGACCAAACCTATCCTTTCTCCTTTGAAAAAATTAAAATTGAACTTTCTAAATACAGCATCCCGGGAGGGGTAGGCAAAGGAAAGGTCAGCAATTTTAATTACAGATTCTTTTTCTTTTTCCTTCATGGTAATAATACCAATCCTATAATGTAACTTATCATCATAATTCCTGTTATAAGCTCAGATTTTTTAAATACAAAATGATTTAAAGTCCAAAATTTTCCCTTGAATCCTCGGCAAAGCATAGCATTATAGACTCTTTTGGAGCGGTCATAACTCCTAACGAGCATCATCCCCACTAAATAAGCATAAGTCCGGTAAGTATGAAAATTAGTCCGGGCTTTAAAACCTCTTATTTTTATAGCATTATTTAATCTTATATATTCAGAGTGAATAGTTTGAGTATAGCGATAAGTAAAGAAAAATAACTGAGTTAGTTTATCAGGGAAATGTAGATGACGCAAAGCATGAACCAGATTAAATATTGAGGAAGTAGAAAGAAGAGCAATCCCAGCCAAAATAATTGAGTTGGATTTTATAGTAATTAAAAAGGCATATTTGATACCTTCCTGAGAAATATTTAATGAGCCTAAGGTATAAATATTTTTACCGGGGAAGGTAAAGGGGAGCATCAACCATAAGAAAAAAATAAAACTGTTCACCACTAAAAGACGAGAAACTATTTCTTTGGTCCTTAAGCGGGCAACAGCCACTGCCCCTACAGCAAATAATAAACCACCTGACAATGAGGTATATTTATCAGTAACAGCAACAATTACTGAAAAGAATAAAGCAACGATAATCTTTACTCGTGGATCGAGCTTATGAAAAAAAGAATCACCTTCTGAAAATTTTTCTTTAATCAAATCAATCACCTGCGGCCAAAATTTTAAATTATTTTTTACGGCTTAAAAAATAAGCAATAATTCCAAAAATGCCAATGATATAACCTATGCCCCCGATTATCTCGGTAGGCGAAATCCAATCCTCTTGAGATTTCTTAATCTCTCTCATCTCTCCTATAATTGGCTTCAATTTTTCATCCAGAGTATTTTCAATTATTGATTGAATTTCTTTTAAATCCAACAAATAAACTTCGGGAGAAACCGCAGATACTCGTTCTTCAATCTTTTCTTTAATTAATCCCGTAACACCTCTTAGTTCATTAGCCGGGATAATGTATTCTGCTCGATGTCCCATACTGGCGGTAAGAACTACTTTTAAACCTCCATCTATTACATCTTCTGAGGGAATCTCAAAAGAAAACATTCCATCTTCATCGGTTAGACCTTCCAATAGTTTATTCCCCTGGTTATCAAATACTTCAATCTTTGAATCTACACACTTTTTACCATCATTAAAATAACTTTCGGTGTAAACTTTATCTCCATCCACATAGGCAAAAATATTTACTTTGTGGGCAAAGGCCGAGACATCCATCATTATAATGATTAAAAAAATAAATATCAAAATTAAATACGGTTTATTTTTCAACTCGTCTCTCCGATATAGTATAAATATGCTGAATTAATCTGTGTAGTCATACATTTAATATTTCTGGTCGAACTTTCCTCAAAAATCCTATACAAAACGCAGTTAATACCCCTTCCAAAATCATTACCGGAAGATGGGCAATTATTACCAATTTGGCTGCCTGTATAAATGGTTCTCCGGTAAAAACTAAGGCAGCTGCTACCATTACCCCACTTAATAATACCGCTAAAAATCCGCAAACAAAAGCCAGGATTAGGACAATAAAATTATTCTCACTTCTAACCCCCCGATTAAAAAGATAAAAACAGATAATAGCCGGCAAGGCCATATTAAAAGTATTGACTCCCAAGGTGGTAATGCCTCCGAATTGAAAGAGCACACCTTGTAAAGCAAGAGCAACCAATATCGCCGGAAAGGCAGACCAACCCAATAATACTCCCGTTACTCCATTTAAAATCAAATGCACACTTGAAGGACCTAAGGGAACGTGAATTAAAGAAGCCACAAAAAAAACAGAAGATAGAATGGCTACTTTAGGCATTTGCTTATAATCCATTTTTTTTAAACCATAGCCTACTGCTGTAGCAGTCAAGCTTACCCCCGTAATTAATACCGGAGCAGATAGTATTCCTTCTGAAATATGCATAAAGTATTTCCTTTCTACTATTTATTCCATATCATAAGTTTTAACCCAGAGCACTGCTCCTATTTCTACTGATTTCTCTTCTCCATTATGTTTTATCTTCTCTTCATCTTCATTAAGAGCAGCAAATCCCCACCATCCTGCTTTGGGCATAGCATAAGTGAATACCCCGTTCTGGTCAGTTTTAATTACCTGGGTAATCATAGGGTCAGCAAGCCATCTAATCTTGCCATCTTGATTGTAATATTCTACTTCTACTTCCGCATAGGGCACTGCTGCTCCCTTAACTTTCACCATCCCCTGAAAAACATTTCCAGTCCAAAGACCATATGGCCGAGTCAAAGGAACGATCTCTGTCTTTAGTCCTACTTCTTCATCCCAACCTACTTCCAGGCCAAGGGCATTTACAATCACTTTAGTATAGTGAATAATAAAACAGTCCTCTGCAGGCTCCCAATAAGGTTGAGGCTCAACATAAAAGATTTGGTCACCCGGTCGTTGTATCTGATAATTAGCCTCCCAGGTAGTACAATCATTAATTCTTTTCTCCTGAAGAGTATTTAACAAATCAATTTTCTTGCCCTGAACCAAAACTCCAAATTGCACGGGTTCAGCCATCTCCATATAATCCCCTTCCATGGGATGAATAAATTGTACTTTTAAAGTAATGCTTTTGTTGTCATCCTGGGTGATCATATCATCAGAGGGGATTACCATCCCGAAATGAGCACTTGCCACCATCAAACTCCCGAGTAAAAATACTGCCACCAAACTAAAAATTAAAACCGCTCTAAACTTTAAATTCTTCACATCTTTCCTCCTGACTTTTATTAATTATCCTATTGTTTTTAATGTAGGGGTCGAATTTATTCGACCCGAGTTTTACGGGCTTGATAAATCAAGCCCCTACTTCTCTCTGTAAACTTGTAACTCGCGACCTTCAACTTGCAACCCGTTACTCATTACTTATCACTTATTACTGTATTTTCTATATACTATTTTCAATTTCGTGTTACGCATAAGACAAAAAATATAAGGCTATAAGCCTCTTTTTGTAATTTAAATTTGAAAACTATTCTCTTTTCAAACCAGTTCTTTCCCGGTAGTAGCTATAGATAAAGATCCGTATTTTACCCCTTTAGTTACTCTTAATTTATCAGCCAGCTCTCTCGCCTCTGTCGGCTTACCTCTTACCACTATTATCTCCAAACAATTATTATGATCCAAATGAATGTGCTGGCTGGAGATAATCAACTGGTGAAAATCATGCTGGATATCGGTTAAGGTGTTTACTAACTCTCTCTTGTGGTGGTCGAATACTAAAGTAATGGCTCCGGCAACTTCTTTCCCTTCTGTCCATTCTTTCTTAACCAGATTCTCTCTGATTAAATCTCGTATTGCCTCCGAGCGATTGGGATATTTTTTCTCTTTGCTGAGTCTATCAAATTTTTCCAAGAGTTCTTTTTCTAAAGATACTCCAAAACGGACTATTTCCGACATCAATCCCTACCTTTGTTATTGGTAAATATTACTATTTTCAAAATAATAACACGATAATTCTATCCTGTCAAGGTTTTAACTTTTAACTAACAAGTTTTAATTTTACTATTATTTATCTAAAAGTTTTGATTCGTCGTAAGATATTTTATTCTTCTTTTTATCCTGGTGTCTTTCTAAGGCAAGCTGAATTAATTGGTCGATTAAATCAGGATAAGAAACGCCGCTCGCCTCCCACAGACGGGGGTACATACTAACAGAAGTAAAACCGGGGATGGTATTAATTTCACTTAAATATATTTTATTTTCTTTTTTGCTGACAAAAAAATCTACTCGAGCCATCCCGGCAGCATCAACAGCTTTAAAGGCACGAAGGGCAATCTCCTGAACTTCTTGGGATACTCCATCAGATAAATCTGCTGGGACAATTAATTGAGTTTCCTTATTAATATATTTTGAATCATAATCGTAAAATTCTCCTGCCGGTATGACTTCTCCTACTACTGAAGCCCGGGGTTCATCATTACCTAAAACACCGCATTCCATCTCTCTTACTTCTTCTAATCCCTCTTCGATCAAAATCTTTCTATCATAAGAAGAGGCTAAATCTATTGCCCCCTCCAATTCTTCTTTCTCGTGAACTTTAGTTATCCCTACACTCGAACCCAAATTAGTGGGCTTTACAAAGAGAGGATATTCAAAGCCATTCTCAATTGAGGACAGGATTTTCTCTTTGTCTTTTTGCCACTCTTTTCTCCTAATAGTCATCCACTTTAATATGGGTAAATCCCTCTGTTGAAATATTGTCTTCATTAAATCTTTGTCCATAGAAATTGCGGAGGCTGCCACTCCCGCTCCCACATAAGGAATATTAGCTACTTCCAGGAGGCCCTGTACTGTTCCATCCTCTCCATAAGGACCGTGTAATACCGGGAAGATTACGTCTACTCTTTCTAAAGCCGATCTTTTATCTGATCTTTGATTATTGTCTGTGCGAATCAGGGCATTACCGGAAGGATCATTCAATAAAATCACCGTACTTTTCCCTTCTATTTTGCCAGATTGAAGAGCTAATTCAGAATCCTGGGGAGATATCCATCTGCCTTCTTTAGTTATACCGATAGGTACTATGGTATATTTATCTTTATTTATTGCTTTAATAATTGAGGAGGCGGAACAAAAAGAAACCTCATGCTCTCCCGACCTTCCTCCAAAAATTAGTCCTACTCTTATTTTTTTTACTCCCATATTATATTACGCCCTTCTTATATTTTCTGATAAATTTTATTCTTACAAATTTAATATCTCTATAGTTCCTTCTTCAATATCTAAATATAGCAGTTTATTCCGAAAGAGTTTACCTCTTTTTAATAATATTTTAATCACTTCTTGGGCTTCCAAAGAGGCAATTAAGGCAGGAGTTACCGTAGGAGCACCTAATTCTAGCTCACTGCCATGTTCAGGTAAATCTTTATTAGAGCCATAGATTAATTCTAATCCTTTATCCTCCGGAAAGATAGTGGTAAGCTGGCCATTAAATCCCGCTATAGCACCATGAACCAAGGGGATTTTTAAATCTCGACAAGCTTTTTGAAGCACAAAACGAGAAGGAAGGTTGTCCAAAGCATCTATTACTACCTCTGCTCCTTCAATAATTTTTTTTACATTGTCCGAATTAATGAAAACAGAATGTCCAAGAATCTCTACTGAAGAATTTATTTCTTTTACCCTCTTTACTGCGGCCTCACTCTTAATCTGCCCTAAATTGGTTTCATTGGAAAGTATCTGCCGATTTAAATTACTGTCTACTACTATATCTTTATCAGCAATGATAAGTTTTCCAATTCCCATCCTGGTCAAAAGCTCTAATATTGTCCCTCCTAATCCGCCAGCTCCGATTATAGCTACTTTTGACTGAAGCAATTTTACTTGTTCGAGAGGACTGATTACTCCCAAATTACGGTGATAACGTTCGGGAATTATATTACTTTTCAGAGCTAATATCTCTATCTTTCTGCTCGGTAATTGAAATTTATCAGCCATCTCTTTAACCTGATTTAATGAAACACTATCATATTTTTCACCAGCAGAATTTATCGCTTCTCTTCTTGTTTTCTTTAATTCTTTGAGAATCATTTCTTTTTTTTCATTTTTCGTATTTTCTTTCATGAGATTCGCCCTTATTTACTTATATTACTTATATTGTATAATGAGTTGAGATTATCTGGGCGTATGCAATACGCCCTTACTCATTTCTCTTTTTATTTTCTTTACTATATACTCGATACTATATACTATCTTTATACTTGGCTTTTAATTTTTCCAATCTTTGCTTAATCTCTTTTTCAAATCCCCTATCGGTAGGAAAATAATATTTTCTTCCTTTTAGCTCCTTGGGAAGATGTTCCTGAACAATATAGCCTCCTTCAAAATTGTGAGCATATTTATAGCCTTTACCATAATCTAAATTCTTCATTAGCGTAGTGGGGGCATTGCGAATTACCAGAGGAACTGGCAGTGGTCCCCACCTTTTAATGTCTTCCTGGGTAAGTTGATAACCCTTGTAGAGGGCATTACTCTTGGGGGCACAGGCTAAATAGGTAGCGGTCTGAGCTAAAGCTAAATTTCCTTCAGGCATTCCTAAAAAATGGACTGCCTGCATAGCTGCTACTGCTACCTGTAAGGCCTGGGGGTCAGCATTTCCTATGTCTTCTGAGGCAAATCTCACCAGACGCCGGGCAACATAAAGGGGATTTTCTCCGGCTTCTAACATACGGGCTACCCAGTAAATAGCAGCATCGGGGTCGGAATCGCGCATGCTCTTGTGGAGGGCAGAGATAATATTGTAATGTTCTTCCCCGGTTTTATCGTAACGCAGACATCTCTTTTGGACTACCTCTTCGATAATTTTCAAACTTATATTTCTTATACCCTGTGTATCTGGCTTGGTAGTTATCACTGCAAATTCTAAGATATTTAAAGCTATACGGGCATCTCCATAAGCAAGTTCAACAATAAAATCTAAAACTTTTGGTTCTAATTTCAGTTTATATTTTCCCAGACCTTTTTCTTTATCCAGCAAAGCCTTTTCCAAAATATTGTTCAAGTCTTCCGGAGATAATGGTTCTAATATATAAACAGTTGACCTGGATAAAAGAGGGGGAATAACCTCAAAAGAAGGATTTTCGGTGGTGGCTCCAATTAAGATTATGGTTCCATCTTCTACGTAGGGTAAAAAAGCATCCTGTTGTGCTTTGTTAAACCTATGAATTTCATCCACAAATAAAATAGTTCTTTGGTGATGATACCTTCTTCGGTCCTGGGCTTCTTTGATAATCTTTCGTAAGGCAGGTACACCTGAAATAGCCGCGCTGAAAGGGACAAAATGGGTCTTAGTTATTTTGGCTATAATTCTGGCTAAAGTTGTTTTTCCAGAACCAGGCGGACCCCAGAGAAGAATCGATTGAAGTTCATCTTCTTCGATAGCCTGACGTAAAGGCTTACCCGGACCAATAATATTATCCTGTCCTAAAAAATCCTCTAATCTTTCCGGCCTGATTCTATCGGCAAGAGGGGCATTATTATTCATTTTATTTTTTTCATAATTTTCAAAAAGATTCATTTAAATTCCACCAAAATATTCTTTATATTTTCATTCTTGTCTCTTTATTACATTTTTCTTTATTATACTATATCTTTTATTTAAAATTTTCAAATTCATCTTTTAATATCCCCATTAAGATTACATCATAATATTTTCCGCCATAAAATTGACCTTTTCTTAACCTTCCCTCTTCTTTAAATCCGCATTTCTCATAACAGCGTACACCCCTCTGATTATAATCGAAAACTCGAAGATATACTTTATATAAATTCATCTGATTAAAAGCATGGTTAAGCAGAATTTTTATGGCATCTGCGCCATAACCTTTGCCCCAATATTCTTTATTACCGATTACAATCCCCAATTCTGCATTTCTATTCTTCCAATCAATTTTATGTAAACTAATCTGACCTATATAATCTCCTTCTTTGGTTTCCATAACCAGATTCTTCTCCGTATCATTATGACTCATCGCTCTTTCTAAAAACTTTTCCTCTTCGGTCCGAGAAACCGGATATAGAAAGGCAGATAAATACTTAGTAACCTCCCAATCATTTACCCATTTCATTATTTCTTCCAAGTCTTTCTTCTCTATAGCCCTTAAGTTTACTAATTTCCCTTTAAGCATATCCTCCCTCTTTTCAAAATGTAACATCTTGTACCCGGTACAAAATATTACCTCTTTAAAAAAATATAAATTTATTTTCTATTATAGCAGGAATTTTAAATTATTTGTAGAAAGTATATACAGTATCGAATATCGAGTTAAGAAAGCGAAAGAAAAGATAGAAAAAATGGCATTTTAAGTTTACACTAACCAAGAAGGAGGTTTATTCAATGGTTAATAAATTAAAGATAGCCTGTCTCCAAGTAAGTGCACGAGAGTATAGTGATAGATTTGAAAATAGAGAAAATATATTAAAAATGATTGACAAGGCAGCGGATTCACACCCTCAATTAATGGTTTTACCGGAATGTGTTTATCCGGCGTATTATATTTCTCCGCTTATAGTGAAAAATTCTTTAGAATTCCAGAAATCAACTCTGGTGCTAATTACCGAAGTGAAACAAAGGGCTAAACTGTATAAATGCTACATAGCTTTAGGGATAGTTGAAACTGACCCAATCGAAAATATTCTTTACAATTCTGCTTTACTTATCAATCCGGAAGGTCAAGAGATAAGCTGCTTCCGAAAATCTTTCCTATGGCATTTTGATTCTCACTGGTTCTGTGCCGGTGAAGAATATCCGGTAATTGAGACCGAATTCGGAAAAATAGGAATGTTTATCTGTTCTGATGGACGACTCCCTGAAATAGTCCGTTGTTTGAGTTTACAGGGAGCGGATATTTTGCTTGACCTTACCAACTGGGTCACCTCAGGATTTGAAAAAGAAAACCTTACCAACCCTCAGGTAGAATATATGATTCCTACACGAGCCCTGGAGAACCGGGTGTGGATAATTGCTGCCAATAAAGTGGGAATGGAGGCAAAGAGTATATTATATTGTGGGAAAAGCGCTGTCTTTGCACCCGATGGCCAGATAGCCAAAATTGCCTCGTCTTGCCAGGAAGAGATTCTCTTTTATGAAATTTCCCTTGAGGAAGCCATAAATAAATCCATCGATAACCAAATTAATATAATTAGTGATAGAAGACCGGAATTATATTCCGAATTGGTTCAACCCACTGATACTTTACCTATCTATTCTATTATGAAAAAAAAGACTGGCCCTAAAAATCCAAATCCGTTTACCGCAGTAGTGCAAATAGAATTTGAAGATAATTTTAAAAAATATCTCCAAAAGATAGAATTATTTATAAATAATCTATTAGAACAGGAGGCTGATATTATTATCTTTCCCGAATGTGATTTTATCTTCCCCGAAAATGGAGAGGAGATCATCCATAAAATCAAGCAAATAACTAAGGGTAGGAAAGCGCTCTGCGCTATTACCCTAGTCGAAAAAGCAGACGAGTCCTATTATAAAACCACTTTTCTTATAGAATCGGGTAAACTCCGGGGAAAATACCGAAAAACCCATATAGAAAGAGAAGAAAAGAGCCTTTTTTCTCCTGGAGATTTAGGCCTTCCGGTATTTAAAACTTCTTATGGTTACGTGGGAGTAATGATAGGTTATGAAGGAATTTTCCCTGAAATAGCCCGTACCCTAACCCTTAAAGGGTCTGATATAATTATCTGGCCCAGTAAATTTTGCAATGATAGACAGATCATTATCTGCCGCAGCAGGGGGGCAGAAAACAAAATATTTGTCGCCTGTTCTAATTCTATTTCTCATCAAAGTAATGGTCATAGCTTGATCACTTCTCCTTCAGGACAAATATTAACCTCTTGTCTGGGTAAAACTGAACAAACCAGCCTTTCTTCGCTTAATCTTTTGCTTTCTCGAAATAAAAACATTGTCCCCCATACCAATACAATCTTAAACAGGAAACCAGATACTTATAAAATTTTGTTAAACAATATTCATATAGAGGAGAAATAAAATTGAAAGCAGAACTTATTGTTAATTTAACCGCAGGCGGGGGGAAACCCCATAAACATTTAAATACAGTCTTAAAACATCTAAAGGAAAATGGACTAAATTTTAAGGTGTGCACCACTTCCCATCAAGGAGAAGCGGTGGAACTAGCCCAAAAGGCTGCTGACAACGGCGCAGAACTCATTGTATCAGTAGGCGGGGACGGAACAGTCAATGAAATAGTAAATGGAATTATGAAATCAAAAAATGACCCACCTTTAGGGATAATCCCTTTAGGGTGGGCTAATGATTTTATTAAAAGCACGAACATTCCCTCTGATATAATGGAAGCTTGCAAAATTTTAGTTCGGGGGAAGATTAAAAAAATAGATATAGGAATAATTAATGAAAAAATATATTTTGCTAACATCTGTGGGGTAGGATTTGATGCAGAAGTAGCCCAACTTGCCAATCGAATGAAAAGTAAGCACCCCAATTTGCACATTCTTAGTGCATTTGTTTATGTCTTCGCTACCGTAAAAAAACTTCTTTCTCCTTTTAGCTGCCATAATGTAAAAATAAAATTTGATGGGCAAGAAATCCATTCTAAAATTCTATTTATTGCCATCAGTAATGGAAAATTCTACGGAGGAAGATTTAAAATTACTCCGGAAGCTATATTAGATGATGGTTTGTTCGAAGTATGCGTGGTAGAAGAGATGGGAAGACTAAAATATCTTATGAGCATCCCTAAGGTATTTAAAGGTACACATGGAAGTATTAAAGGAATCAATTTTTATAGAGCTAAAGAGATAATAATTAAATCTTCGAAACCAATTCTGGCTCAGGTAAGTGGTGAAGTGATTGAAGGTCAGAAGGAATTTACTATCACTCTTCTGCCCAAAAGATTAAAATTGATTGTCCCTTAACTTGGACAAAATAGTCGTTAGTCGTTAGTGAATAGTCGTTAGTAAAGAAAACACAAAGAAAAAATATAAAATAAATTATTTAGTTGGGAATAGATTGTAAGAAAATATATAATATGCTTTGGGGGCACAATGCATTGTGTCTCTATACCCAAATCCCAATTTTTTGTTCGATGCAAGATATGCTCTACGCTAATCTTACACTAATGGCTAATTTAATTGGTAAATTGGTGAATTAAGACAAATTATCTTCCCTTATTTTTACTCTTCTTCTCTTCATACATCTTTTCGTCAGCTATTCTGATTAATTCATCCATAGATAAAGGGTTGGCCGGATCATAATGAGAAAATCCTGTGCTAAGTTCTACTTTATAAGGTTTTTTGGAAATCTTATTTAGCCGGGTTAATTCCTTGCTTAACCTCTTTCTAATTATAGGTATTTCCTTTAAGGAACCATCCAAGAAGATTACTAAAAATTCATCCCCTCCCATCCGAGTGATAATATCTACCTCTCTTAAAATAGATTTAAAGAGTTTTGCTACTTGGACCATAACCCTATCCCCCTCTTCATGACTAAATTCATCATTGATATCTTTCAGATTATCTAAATCACTATAGGCTAACAATAAAGAGGATTTGTTTCTTTTAGCTAATTTTAACTGTCTTTGAAGAAGCTCTAAGCCATACCCCCTATTATAGGCTCCGGTAAGGGTATCGTAATGGGCTAATCTCTTTAGTTTCTCTTCCACTCTCTTTCTTTCTATAGCAGTAGCTACTTGGGAAGAGACGAATTCTAAAAGTGTTGTATCCTTCTCGGAATAGGGATTAGAATTGGAGTAACTTTGGATAGCCATAGCGCCTATTACCTTATCTTCTACCCTTAGAGGAACTCCAAACCAGAAGATATCTTTGGTAATAACCCCTGCATTTAATATTTCTCCATCATCTTTTAATTTTTTGATTTTATCATAATTTAAGAGCATAGAACGTTTATTTTTAATAATATAGCAGGTCAGGCTTTTTTCCTCTAAGTTTTGGGGTTCAAAATCATCTTCCAACTCGTCTATATGATAAGGAAAGTATAATTTATTCTCTTTTTCGTCAACTAAAGCGATATAGAAATTAGTAGTGTCGATTATAGTGCCCAATTCTTGATGAATTATGGGATAGAGCTGGTCAAGCGAGATCGATAAATTAGCTGCTTTAGAGATATTATATAAGACCTGCTGAAGTCTTTCATTCTTTTTAATTTTGGTAATATCTCGGTAGGATATTATCCTCCCTTTATGTTTACCCTCAATTACTACTGGAGAACAGGAAATAACCACTGGAAAGAGGAGTCCATCTTTCTTTTTTCTCATAGATTCGTAATTATAATAACTTCTGGATAATGATTTTTGATATAAATCTTTAGCTTCTCCCATCTTATCTTGGGGGTGAATCATCCCATCATTAATATTTCTACCTTTAATTTCCTCTAAGGCATAACCGAACAATTTAGTAAATTGAGAATTAATATTTAAAATATTACTCTTTTCATCTACATAGACCAAAGCCTCCGGACTATTTCTAAAAAGACTGGCAAATTCTTGTTGGCTTTTATGGAGAGCTTCTTCGTCTTTTTTGCGTTCGGTGATGTCTCGGGTTATACCTATTGTCCCTATTATTTTGCCTTTTTCATCATATCGAGGTACCTTGGTAACAGAAAACCAACGCTCCATCCCATTCAAATAAGTGATTTTTTCTATCCTATCAATGAGGGGTTTGCCCGTTTTCATTACCCGATCATCATCAGCAAAACATTTTTTAGCTGCCTCTTCGGTGAAAATATCGAAGTCAGTTTCTCCAATAAAATCCTCAGGTTTAATACCTCTGTCTTCACCACTTGCTTTATTTACCCTAACAAATCGATTTTTCTCATCTTTGAAATTGATAAAATCAGGGATATTATCCATAAGGGCATGTAATAAACTCTGTTCATATATAATTGACATTTCGGCTTCTTTACGCTCAGTGATGTCCACAAAGATGCCTTCCACTCCAGCAATATTCCCTTCTTTGTCATAATAGTAATGGCTGGAAGTGGAGACAGTAACCGGGGAGCCATCTCTTCTTTTTAGGGCTACTTCATAATCTTTAACACTTCCTTTTCTCTTTTTCAATTCTTCTAAAAATCTTTTTCTGTCTTCAGGGATATAATATAAATCTTTAGCCAGATTTTTCCCTATAATCTCTTCGGGAGAGTGATAACCCAGCAATTTAGCTCCGGGAGGATTTACCATTAGAATATTCCCTTCTCTATCTGCACGATAGTAGACCCCCGGCATATTCTCATAGAGACTACGATATTTCTCTTCACTATTCTTTAAGTCTTCTTCTGCCTTCTTACGTTTAATTTCAGATTCCTTTAATTTAGTAATCTGCTGACGTAATTTTGCTAATTCATTGATAAGTTGTTCCTTGGTTTTTTTGCTATCTCCCATATTGTCCATCCTCTAAAAATCAAAAAATAATTTTATTCTTCATTTTAAATTATTACCTCAACTTGTTTTACTGTTTTCCATAAGATTTTTTGGCGAAATCTTGCATTATTTTAATATCTTCTTCAGGGATTATTCTACACTTACCTACGCTTTTACTTAAAATATAAATATGGGCTGTTTTTTCAACCACGTAGCAAACCTTCATCGCCTCTTTCATATCTTTCCCCACGCAGAGCGTCCCGTGATTTAGAAGAAAAACTGCATTTCTATTTCCTAAACTGGCAACTGCATTCTCAGCTAACTCATCTGAACCGGGTAAAGCATATTTCGCACATAAAACTTTTTCTCCCACTATCTGGACAAAATCTTCACAAATTCCCGGAAGACTGAAGCCGGTTACTGCCAACACACTCGAATAAATGGGGTGATAGTGCACTATAGCCCCTACATCCTTTCTGACATTATATATGGAAAGATGCATAGGCATCTCGATAGAGGGCTTCCTAAGCCCCTCGATTGTGTTTCCCTTCTTATCAACCACAATGATATCCTCGGGATTAATATCATTATAATCCATACCGCTTGGCTTGATATAGACTAAGCCTGTTTCAGAATCCAAAACACTAATATTCCCCCAGGTCCCGAGGGTTAAATTCTGCTTATACAATTCTTTTCCTGTATCGACTATTAATTTTTTAAACTTTTCTGATATTTCTAATTTCACACCTCTATCCTCATATTTCTATTTTTGCTTACTATATTTATATACTCCATAATATTTTAAAATCCTTCTTTTTTCGAAAAAAATCTAACAGATAGCGCTATATATAGGAAATTTAACTTAATTAAATTTAATTTTATTTAAAAGTAGATTCTTTTTGGGTTTTATCAATAATGGAAAATTTGCAAATAACGGCTCCCGCAATAACCAAACCACAGGCTATCCAGAGATTGGCTTTAACTGCTACCTGAAGATATAAAGAACTGATAACGATAGAAAGTAGAGGCGTAAAATAGGAAAAAGAGACAACCAGAATAATTTTACCTTTACGCATAGCCCTATCCCAGAAAGTATACGCTAAAAAAGTGGGGAAGACAGACATATATAAAAGCTCTACTATCACCTGTGGTGTCCAGTAAGATTCTTCTGGAAACACAAACCTTATTGTGGTTAAGACCAATCCGGTAGCCAAAAGAAAGAGGGGGACAGCTCCACCCTCAGTATGACCAGCCCAGCGGCGAACTAAATTAGAATAGAGCCCCCAGGTAATGGCAGCCATAAAGGCTAATAAATAAGGAAAATAACTTACTTGGAAATTTCCTTTGAATACCTCCCAGGAAAACATTCCACTTTGCACTGTAGCCAGGTAAAATCCAGCAAAGGCAATTATTATACCGGGAATTAAAATTATTTTTCCTTTCTTATGCAGAATAGGAAGGGAAAATATCAGAGTTAAGCCAGGCCAGAGATAATTAATAATACTTACTTCAATGACCTGTTCACGGCTAAAAGCTAATCCCACCGCCAAATAAAGACAGACCATATAAAAAATAAATAAAGTTCCACAACCTATTAAATATAAAATAGGCAGCTGGAAGATTTTTTTAATTCCTCCCGGTTTATTAATTAAGTAGATACAACCCCAGATACCGCTCAGCATATATATCCAGGAAGCAGCAGTTAAAGGTCCTAACTGCTCTGTTAGGCTTCGGGAAAAGGCAATAGTAGTCCCCCAAAATAATATGGCCAATATTCCAAATATAGTATTTAAATTCTCTTGAGAAATAGATATTTTCAAATCGCATCTCCTTCAAGTTTTCAAGTTAACAGGTTACTTATCCAGCCAATTTCTATATTTATTATTCATTCTACGTAAATAAATATTTAATTGCAAGAAAACTATCAAAATCGAGTAGTAAATTAGTTAGCCAGTTATTTCTTGGTTAATTAATTATTGTATAATAGAGGATAAATTGCTATATTATAATTTACAATCCGTAAAGAAGGCGAGAAAATGAAAAAAGTTACCCGTGAAGAAATCTTAACCGGCAATCCTTTAAAAGTGATGTTTTTATTAAGCTTTCCAATCATAATCTCCCAATTCTTATATACTTCATATCATCTTGCTGATACCTTCTGGCTGGGTCATCTTCCTCCCACAGAAAGCGGAGAAGCAGTCGCTGGATTGCAAATTTCCTGGCCAGTGATCTGGTTTCTCATTGCTCTCTCCTTCGGATTTGGAATAGCTGGTGTGGCTCTCGTTTCTCAATATACTGGAGCGGGTGAAAAGGAAAATGCCAATATAATAGCCAGTCAAATGCTTTCTCTTTCCATTATATTTGGACTGATTATTGCTGTATTCGGATTTATATTAACCCCTTATTTGGTCCCTCTTATTACTAAATCAACCACAGTCACCAGAACAGCGATAACTTATATGCAGCTTATCTTCTGGGGAATACCTTTCGTTTTTATTGCCTTCACTTTTCAGAGTATTCTTTCTGCTAAAGGCGATACCATAACCCCAATGTATATAAATCTTTTCACCGTTACTTTAAATGTTATACTCGATCCCTTTTTAATTTTTGGATGGTGGCGTTTTCCTCGTTTAGGTGTAATGGGAGCAGCACTGGCTACCATCATATGTCAGGGCATAGCTGCTTCCATTTCTATCTATCTCCTCTTTAGAGGGACAAAAGGCATAAAGATTACCATAAATAGTCTAATCCCGGCTGGGAAATGGCTGAAAAAAATCTTCAAAATAGGACTGCCGGCAGCAATAGGCCATTCTACAACTGCCTTTGGATTCGTGCTGGTTATGGCTATTGTCGGTAGGATGAATAATCCGGAAACAGTTATTGCCGCGTATGGTGTGGGGGATAAACTGATTAATATCATTTTTATTGTGGTAGATGGCTTGGGGACAGGGATTATCACTTTAATCGGACAAAACCTGGGGGCAAATCTTATTAATCGAGTAGAAGAAATCGCCCGAAAAAGTCTTCGGGTTGTATTTCTTATTACTTTGTTGGAAGCCGCTCTGGTCTTTGCTTTAAGAATTCCTCTATTTAAACTATTTATCCCTAATCGACCGGATGTTATTGCTGAAGGGATTCACTTTCTCAGCATCTTCACTTTAGGTATCCCTTTCTTCGGTTTGATCGGAGCAATTATGGCTGTATTTAGAGGATCCGGGCATAATGTTCAACCTATGATTGTGGATATGGTAAGACTCTGGGGATTGAGAATTCCCCTTGCTTACTTCCTCGGTAATCAATTTGGCTCTACCGGTATATGGTGGGGAATGGCTTTAAGTAATATTATCGCTGCTATTGTAGCCCTCTTCTTCTACTTTCAAGGAGGATGGAAGAAGCAAGTTATTCATGAATACAAGGAAACTATTCAACCCGCCCCTTCTCCTTTTATTCCCGAGGAGGGATAAATTACACTTTTTACCCTCGAAAAATGAGTATTTTTTGGGTTTTGAAATCCTTGTAAATAAAGAGTTTCATGTTATTTAAATTTATATCCCTTTCTTGGAATAAAGGTTTATGCTAAAATATAAAAAAACAATCTTTGGGCAGGTGTAAATAATGTCACATATGGTGGGGAAATCAGCTTATAAAAATCTGGAGGAAAGGCTAAATAAATTTCCCCAGGGTGCTCCTCCTTCTGAGACACTATACAAGATATTGAGTATCCTTTTTAATGAAAAGGAAGCGGAACTAGTTTCTCGACTTCCTATAAAACCTTTCTCCATTAAAACAGCCAGTCGAATATGGAAATTAGATGCAGTTAATACGGAAAAATTATTAGATGAATTAGCTGGCAGAGCAATCCTCCTGGATTCTGAACATAACGGAATTAAAAAATATGTTCTTCCACCCCCCATGGCAGGATTCTTCGAATTCTCGATGATGAGGACCAGACACGATTTAGATCAAAAGCTGCTTTCGGAACTCTTTTACCAGTACCTCAACGTTGAGGAAGATTTTGTTAAGGATTTATTTTTAGGTAGTGAGACCTTACTGGGAAGAACTTTCGTGCAGGAGGAGGTCCTATCCAAGGATAACCTTGTTTCCATCCTGGATTATGAAAAAGCAAGTCATATTATAAAAACCGCATCATCTATAGGAATCAGTATGTGCTATTGCCGTCATAAAAGGGAGCATTTGGGAAAAGCATGTGATGCTCCCATGGATATCTGTATGACTTTCAACAATGTCGCCAAATCCTTGATAAGACACAATTATGCCCGAAGAGTAGAAGCCTCAGAATGTATGGAACTGTTACACAAAGCTTATGAATATAATCTTGTCCAGTGCGGGGAAAATGTCAAAAATAAGGTCAGTTTTATATGCAACTGCTGCGGTTGTTGCTGCGAATTCCTGGTAACAGCAAAAAAATTCGGGATGCTCCATCCGGTTCAAACCACCTCATATATTCCTAAGATTGATGAAGAAAAGTGCACGGAGTGTGGAAAATGCGTCAAAGTATGTCCTATTTCCGCCATAGAGTGGATTTCGAATGATGATGGAATAAACAGCAAACCTAAAAAAATCAAAATAAATGAAGAGATATGCCTGGGATGCGGGGTCTGTGTTAGGGCATGTTCCAATAAAACTATTACACTTGAAAGACGTGAGGAGCAAATTATAACACCAGTCAATTCAGTCCACCGGATTGTTTTGATGGCGATAGAAAAAGGGAAACTGCAGGAACTGATATTTAACAATCAAGCCTTTGGCAGCCACAGGGTGATGGCAGCCGTTCTTGCAGTTATTCTGAAACTGCCCCTTATAAAACAAATGATGGCCAGCAAACAAATGAAATCAATATACCTTGAAAAACTTTTTGAGAGAATATAAAATTAATTAGCATTCCCTTTTATTCAGTTCTCTAATAACTATCTTGTCCAATATTTCCGATGCTTTCAAAATAACCTCTCTACATTTTTTCTCTTCTGTCCGGTAATTATCCTTTAAGGGTTTACAAGGCAGCTGCCAGTCTTAGAGAATCAGGGTTTAGGTTAAGATGATAAACCTGATTAGCACCATATAAAATAGTTTCCGCACAATTTAAATCTTCCTTAATTCCATACCCATTTTGGATTAATTCTTGCAACATTTATTTCTTCCTCCTGAAGTAAGAAGCACTCAAATTTTATCGTGCTATTAATTCTCCATACACCTCTGTAATTGTGGGAATAGAGATATCGTGTTCTTTCGCCAGACGGATTAAAGTTCCTCCGAATATATCTCCTTCGTGTTTGGTGTTTCCCTTTTCATAATCTCTTTGAAATGAAGTCTTGGTTTCGCAGGGAAAGCCCTGGGCTTTTTGTACAGTTTTTTCTACTATATCTTGCTCAAAATCTATATTTTTTGCTTTCCCGATTAAAACAACTTCTTTCATGATATTTCCCATCATACTCTTTAGCTTATCATCAGAGAGTACTCCTCCTATTGTTTTTCCTGAATAGGCGGTCATTAAACTAAACGCTGTAATAAATATATACTTTTCCCATATTGCCGGATAGGGATTATCATGCCAGGTGTTACTAATCCCCATTTTATTAAAGAATTCAATAAGATACTGATAATTATAGTTTAAGTGTTTCGGATCTTTGCCAAATACAATATGCCCTTCAGGGCCTTTTTGTCTGATGGTACCGGGTTTTTCAATACTGGAGGAAACATAGACAGAGGCAGGTGAGACTATCGCTTTTTCTAAACTGGTCCTTATGCGCTCATAGATATCTACTCCATTAAGCAAGGGGAGAATGATAGTACCAGCGGATATATTTTTTGAAATTGATGCAGCAGCATTATCCAAGTCATACCCCTTTACACACAGTAAGTATAAATCCGGGGTAGGAACATGTCTTATATTATCGGTGGCGATATTCGGAAAGCAAAGAAATTTCTCTTTATCGGTGATCAGATTCAGCCCGTGTTGCTGAATGGCTTTTAAATGTTCCCCTCGGCCTATAAAATAGACCTGCACAGCGCGGTTACCCTTGCTAATCTCATGAGCTATTCTGCCGCCAAAATACCCGCCGACACCTCCGATGCCGTATACACATACACTTTTAATTTTTTTAGACATGCTTCCCCTTTCTAACTATTTTTAAATCAACCTTGAGTTCATCCATTATCAGCCTGAATAATATTAAATTTAACCATTCTTAGGCTTTTTTTAACTTTACCAGACCTAGCAATTTATGTAGAAAGATCTTTTATCTTTCCCGCGCAAGCGGGAATCCAGCATTTTCTTAAGAAATTTTCTATATCAATAACCGTATACCTTGATTTAGAGCCCACTACAAAATCGATTCTGGTTTGTGCGCTGCTTTTACATTGTCAATAGAACCGTCCCTATGACATCTTTTTTACCTTGGTTTATCCATTTCTTTCAGATATTTTACATAAGCTGAGCCTAACTCCGTAATAGAAAAAGTATCTCCTTCCTCTTCCCGGATAAATTCTAAATCAAGAAGGGCATCTAATATGGCCTCCCGCTCTTTGGTGTCGGATATTTTAGACTGCCATATATTATTATATTCTTCTCGGCTTACCGATTTGGATTTATGAAGCCAGAATAAAACATACTTTGCGTATAAGACCAGATAGGTATTGGCATAGAGAAATCGCCATTTAATATTTTCTTCTTGCAGTTTTCGAATATGTTTAGCCATCACTTCTTCTCTTAAAACGACGGAGTCTGTTTCTTGAATTTTCTTATTTAATATGTTGTCCCGATTAAAATCGTAAGAAGAGGTTAAATCACCAATATTAATATCCAATACTGAACCGAAAAATTGCTCTTGTTTTGACTGTTGAGAATCGTGCTGCCCTGATTTTTTAGCAGTAAAAAATTCTTCAAAAAACTTGTAAATAGACTTTTCAAATAGTAATATACTGAGAACCAGATACACCATTATTAAGGCGACCCAGGAATTGGTTATTTCTGCTAACGATGGTTTTACCGGCCACCAGATTAATAAAAGAATACTGGCTATCACAATTAATAAGATAAATAAAACCACCGCAAAGATTATTTTTTGCACATTTAAAATTTCTATTTTTTCTTTTAAATTTATTTTATTCATCTATCTAATTTACCTCCCTTAATAAAAGAATTCGATAAAAAAAAAGAAAATCCTTTTTATTTTGAAAAAATATAGCAAATTTTTAATTTTTGAGGTTAATGGTTTTTTGTTTTCACTAATAATCTTAAGAGCCATATTTTTTCAACTTTATTTTAGTATATCTCTTTTATATAAGATTCTACTGTATTTCTGATAATTTCTTTATCCTTATTAGTCTGTCTTGAACAGAAAATTGGTTTCTTAATTTCCACTTCAATTTTTTTTAAACTTCTGATAAATTTTGCTCCTCTTGGTAAAGCTTTATCGGCTCCTTTAATCCTTATTGGTACGATAGGTACTCCTATCTTGGCAGCCAGATAGGCAGCTCCCGCTCTAACGGGTAAATTATTCTTTTGACGGTCAATACCCCCTTCGGGGAAAATTCCCAAAACTCCACCTCCCTTTAATATTTTCAAGGATTGCTTTATAGCCTTAATATCATTTTCTCTTTGAACCGGGATAGAACTAAACTTTCTTAACATATAACCAAGCCAACCTATTTTGAAAAGATAGGCCGCGGCTATAAAAATTACTTTAGGTCTAACCGATACTCCCAGGATAACCGGGTCTAATAAACTTGAATGATTGGCAACAATAATAAACGGGCCATCCTGTGGTATATTTTCTTGGCCGGTTACTTTTAGCCGAAAAAGTAATTTAAAAATAATCCAACAAATATATTTGGCAATATTGTATAACAAAATAAGCTACCCCATTATTTATCTCGGGTTTGTTCTAAAATCCAATCGCCTATTATTTTTAAGGCGATGGGTGAAATTGTTTCTTCGATCTTTGCATATTCAGCAGGCACCCCGATTTGAGCGGTTTGAAAAAGATGATTAAGGCCTGGTAATTCTTTAATGGTAAAGTTTTTATTACCTCCGGCAACGAGAGCATCTTTGATAGCACTTAGATTCTCTTTGGGGGGAACTTGTAAATCTTTCTCCCCATTTATAGCCAGTACCGGACACTTTACCTTACTCAAAGTTGGTTTAGGATCATAGGTTAGGAAAAACTTAAGCCAGGGAGATAATAAGCTCTGAAGTTGAACTTTAAGGAACACTTCCGGATCACCTATTTGTTCTTTTTTCTCATCACTCATTTTTTCCCAATCTTCCATAAACATCTGACGAAGTTTTTCTTCAATAGTTTTCTCGTCCTTTCCCTCCTTAATGAGAGAAAATATCTTTTCATTAAACTGACGATTCTTAATAATATCTTCTTCGCTGACCCCCATTGCCCTGGAAATCAAAGCACCTTGTAAATATAGAATTTCTTCTCCGGTTAACCCTGTCCCGGCCATTAATACTATAAAAGCCACATCTGAAGATTTTGCAGCAACCATTGGGGCAATAATACCACCTTCGCTATGTCCGATAAGGCCAATCTTCTTTGGATTTATCTCTTTTCTTGCTTTTAGGTATTCTATCCCGGCTAACACATCGGAAGCAAAATCTCCACTGGTAGCCTGAGAAAAGTCCCCGGTTGATTCTCCCACTCCCCGATCATCTACCCTGAGGACAGCAATCCCCTGACGAGTTAAATAATCTGCTAATACCAGAAAGGGACGATGCCCGGCTATAGCTTCATTACGGTCTTGCGGACCAGAACCGGTAATTAATAATACTGCCGGAAAAGAATCCTGCTCAGATGGCAAAGTCAGAGTTCCTGTGAGTGTAATTTCTGCTTCTTTATTTTCATATACTACTTCTTCTTCAATGTAAGGATAAGGTTTTTTTGGCTCCTGAGGTCTGAGCATTTCCACTGCTTTATCAACCCGCTTCACTGTCAGCGGTAGAGTCTGTCCGGATTGTTTCCAATGTCCTTCTATAGTTAAAAAATCACTACTTATCTTTCCTTCAAAAATACCTCCCACAGAATTTATTTCCAGATACAAAGTGTTATCTTTAACCATAACCTTTTCCACCGCTATACCAGTTACTCCCTGATCAGGGCTATCTAAAGTTGCAGTTAGAGATCCATCTGGATTCTTAGAAATCTTACACACAATCCGAAGTTCTACTCCTGGTACTTTCAACTTACCCTCCCAGATACCCTCAATGCTTATTTCAGAGGTATCTTGCTGTTGAGCAAATACTACCATGCTAATACTACTTACCATTATTAAAGCAAGACAAATTAAACCACTAAATATAATCTTATAAGTTATTTTCATAATATTTTTCTCCCTTTCCTATATTAAAAAGTGATTTCCCATTCAATGCTCTAATTAAGATTTGCAAAATTAATAGTAAAAATAATTAGGAAATAGCTATATTCCTTTATTCTACAAAAAAAGCAAAAATCCTCTTTTTATATAAAAGTTTTTGCTTTTTTATATTAATCTAATTGACAAGAGAAGATTTTTAATATACACTATATAAGTAAATATGAATATACTTATTTAAAAGGAAATAGCAATGCCCAATTATGAAATTGAAGAAATTTCCAAAATATTTAAAGCTTTATCTGATCCAACCAGATTTAAAATATTTCTCTTGTTAAATGATAGAGTATCTTGCGTTAATGCTATAGTTAATTTTTTACAAGTATCCCAGCCAGCGGTATCCCAGCATCTCAAGATTTTGAGGGAAGCCGGCTTGGTTAAGATAGAAAAAAGAGGTTATTGGGTGCATTACTCATCTAATAAGGAGAAGGTAGAAAAATTTTTTGAGGATTTTCCAGCCTTACTAAAATTGAAAGGGGTTGAAAAATATGTGCAAAAAAATAAGTAAAGAAAGATGTGAACATCCGGAAAGACTTAAGGGTAAACCGGGGAAATGCACTTCTGAACAGATAAAAAATTGTCACGGTGATATTTCCGAAAAAAATCATCCATGCGCATGTGTTTCGGGAAAAAAGTCGGACAAGTCCATTTAAATAAATAAAAAATTGCTCAAAGTAATTTGATAAGGGAGAACAAATATGTATGACTATGTTTTGTATCTATTGGCGGGCATATTTCTGGTGATTTCATTTAAAAGAGATAAAAAGAAAACTAAAATGGCTTTAAAAAAAGCCTGGAAGTCATTCGAAAATATACTTCCACAATTTTTAACTATTTTAGCTTTTTCAGGTATGGTTTTAGCCCTGCTAAGTCCTGATGTTATATCCCGCCTTTTAGGCCAGAAAGCTGGTTGGCAGGGCATGATTATTGCCTCAATAATTGGGTCAATAACACTGATACCAGCCTTTATAGCTTTTCCTATTGCTGCTATGCTCCTTAAAAATGGAGCTGGTTTCGCGCAGATAGCAGTATTTGTAAGCACACTGATGATGGTTGGAATAGTCACACTGCCACTGGAAATTAAATGTTTCGGTAAAAAGATTTCCATAATGAGGAACATGTTTGCTTATCTGTTTTCCTTTATGGTAGCTTTAGTAATAGGGGTGGTGCTAGGATGAAAATAATTTTCAAAAGATATTTAGGGTTTATAATTATTTTGGTATTGAATATCATATTGTTTATTATTGACAGAAAAAATGGGTTAAGTTCAATAACCATTTTCGGATCAATTATTTTTCAAATGGCGAAAATACTACCACCCATATTTGTGCTTTTAGGACTTATGGATGTGTGGATTCCCAGGGAAACAATGGAAAAATTTATGGGAGAGAAATCGGGCTTACTCGGAATTCTAATTGCTTTTTTCTTTGGGTCATTTGCAGCAGGCCCTCTTTATGCTGCTTTCCCCATTGCCATAATTTTAATGAAAAAGGGTGCAAAATTTCTTAATATTCTTATTTTTATAGGTGCTTGGTCAACTACCAAAGTTCCCATGTTCCTATTTGAAACAGCCTCCTTGGGATGGAGATTTTCTGTTATAAGGCTTATTATGAGTATATTCGGAGTAATTACTATAGGCTACGCGATAGAATTATTGATAAGTAAAAAAGAAAAGGAAGACCTATATAATAAGGTAAGATTAATGCAGTGATTGATATACAAAAATAAAATAACAGAAGGCATTAAAGGATTAAAAATAAGAGGGGAATTTTCTTATTTTATTTAAAGAGCAGTTTTTAATTATTTCAACTATTAATAGAGCGACTAATTGAATGGCGGGATAAAAAACAAGTAAATCTATAGGAGGTAAGGATAATGCAAGCATTTAATCTTAAAACAATGAAGTCACATCCCTATGAGGAGAGGGATAAGAATGTCTTTTATAAAGCTAAGGAGTTTAAAGCAAGAATTATCGAACTTCCACCCGGTGGAGAGATGCCAACCTGTGAAATGCTTTCTTATGTAATCTTTTATGTTGTTAAAGGAACAGCAGAAGCAAAAGTTAATCAAGAAAAAATTATCCTTAAAGAAGGACAGTGTCTAATTACTGAACCAGCAATACTATCTATGAAAACACAAGATGGCGTCAAGATGATGGGTATACAGATAATGAAAACTTAAATATCCTATCAAGTTAATTTTATTTTATACTTTTATCTTTCGAACTGTATCTAATTTTCGAAAAATCTGCTTTTTAATTTTTACCTCAAATCTCAGGTTAAATCAACATTCTCTCCTCTACAGTCAATACAGTTGTCTTTGCTTTCCCCCTCTTTTTTATAAATAATTTGTTAGCGACTTTATATTTTTTTATTCTACAAAATAAGTGAAAATCCTCTTTTATTAAAAAATCTTTGGTTTTATAAATAATAAATAAATAATAAATATTGACAATAATATGATTATATGATTATATTATCATATCTTAATACAAAGGGGGGTGAAATGGAAACAGTTATAAAAATATTTAAAGCCTTATCTGATGAAACTCGCCTACGTATTTATTTGCTTCTACTGCAAGGTGAATTATGTGTCTGTGAATTGGTAAATATATTAAATATGGAACAATCAAGAATTTCGCATAGTATTAGGATTTTAAAAGAAGCAGGTCTTGTTGATAATCGGCGAGAAGGCAAATGGATAATCTATACAGTAAATCCTGAAACAGAAAATAATAGAATAATTCAGGGTTTTAAGAATGAATTAGAATTACCGGAACAGGATTTGAAATATATTAATAAATGTAGGAAAGAAAAAATAAGAGAAAAGTTTAAATAAAATTAAAATATTATAGGGGTTAAATATGTTACTAGAAATATTAATTGGCGGACTAATTGCTTTAAAAGAATATGTTGCACTACATGTGTTAACTTGCCTTATTCCAGCTTTTCTTTTGGCTGGCGGAATTATTGCTTTTACTTCTCGTGATACCATTCTTAAATATTTAGGTGCGAAAGCAAAAAACATTATTTCTTTCCCCTTAGCGGCAATCTCTTCAATATTTATTGCAGTATGCTCCTGTACCGTAATTCCAGTTTCAGCCGGAATCTATCGTAAGGGTGGGGCGATTGCCCCTGCTTTTATTATATTATGGGTGGCCCCTGCTTCCAATCTTTTAGCAGTAATCTATACTGGAAATATAATAGGGTATGACATGGCCATAGCCAGAATTATTACTGCTTTCGTTACTGCTTTCGTTATGGGAACAGTAATGTATCTATCTTTCCGCAAAGAAGAAGCAGAGAGGATGGTAGAAGGAGAAAAAAAAGGAAATAATGATAAAAAAATTATTGCCGGAAAAGATATAATTTTACTTCTCTTAATTCTTTTTAGCTTGCTTTCTCCTAATTACCTTATTACCAAGGGTCCTTACTTGCATAAGGTTTATGTCTTTGCCATATCCATCTCTATTACTTTTTTATATGCTTACTTTGCTATTAAAAAAGATAGGATTTCCAATTGGCTTAAAGAGACCTGGTGGTTTGTAAAATTAATATTTCCTTTGCTTTTAATGGGAGTATTTATTGTAGGAGTTATTGGAAAAATCCTCCCTCAGCAATGGATAGAACATTGGCTGGGAGGAAATTCTTTGCGTTCCTCTTTTTTTGCCACCCTTATTGGAGCAGTAAGCTATTTTGCTACTATGACTGAAGCACCATTTGTAGATACTTTAATGAAATTAGGAATGGGGAAAGGTCCAGCCCTTGCGCTGCTTCTTTCTGGACCAGGAATGAGCCTTCCCAATATGTTAGCCATAATAAAAGTATTTGGCTTTAAAAAAGCTTCTGTTTATATTGTAACTATGGTTATCCTGGCTACCCTGAGTGGTTGGTTTTGGGGAAATTATATTTTTTAGGAGGTAAATAAAGATGAAAATTGAAATTTTAGGAACAGGATGCCCTAAATGTAAAAAATTAAGTGAATTAACGCAGAAAGTCATTCAAGAACTTGGTATATCAGCGGAGATTTCAAAAGTAACTGACATTAACAAAATTATTGATTATGGGGTTATGGTGACCCCTGCTTTAGTTATTGATGGAAATGTAAAGGTAGCGGGCAAAATACCCAGTAAAAAAGAAATTACTGAATGGATTGAAGAAAAAAATAAATAAAAAAGAGATTAAAATATTTTTCAAAATTTATAAAGGAGCTGTAAAAATGGATAAATGCGGCTGTAATGCAAAATCAAGATTGATCTATTCTTGTTCGGGTGCTTCCAATACGGAAGAAATTGCTGACCAGGTATCAAGAAAACTCACTAAAGAAGAATATGGCAATATGGCTTGTCTTGCTTCTGTGGGTGCTCATATTTCAGGTTTTATAGAATCAGCAAAGGGTGCTGAGGAGAATATCACCATTGATGGCTGCCCCACTGCTTGTGCTAAGAAAATCCTTGAACATATAGGAGTGACCCCTCCCCAATCCTATATATTAACTGGAATGGGGGTGGAAAAGGGAAAGACGCCGGTAACAGAAGAAATAATCAATGAAATAAGCAATAAAATTAAAAAAGACCTATCCTTTAAGGCAGAACAAGGGAATAATGCTGAAGGTGGGAAAAATTCAGGATGTTCCTGCGGCTCTTGTTGAAAAAACATATGAAGATAAACTGAATGAAAAACATTAAAGGGGCAAGATGAAATGAGTTTTCATCATACACATAAACATTTTAAAGAAGAAAATTTAATCATCGTTATGGTATTAAATTTTATTATTACCCTGGTTGAGGTTATTGGCGGCTTGTTGTCAGGGAGCCTTGCTCTACTGTCAGATGCATTGCATAATTTCAGTGACGGTATATCGGTTATTATAAGTTTTATTGCTATAAAATTAAGCAAGAAGGAAAACACACTTACCAATACTTTTGGCTATAAAAGAGCAGAAATATTAGCCGCCTTGTTTAATGCTTCTTTTCTTCTTGCCATTGCTTTTCTTTTGTTTAAAGAAGCATTCTTAAGGTTTCAGCATCCCCAGGAGATAGAGAGCAAGCTGATGATTGCTGTTGCATTAGTTGGTCTAACTGCCAATGTTATTTCGGTGTTTCTATTAAAAACCGGAGCCAAAGAGAGTATGAATATCCGATCAGCATATGTTCATCTATTTTCAGATTCTCTTTCCTCTTTAGGGGTTATTATCGCAGGGTTATTGATTCATTTTTTCCATATCAATATCGTTGATTCTATCCTGACTTTTATGATTGGTGCTTATGTCCTCAAGGAAGGATTCGATATTTTAAAACAGAGTACCAGTATTTTAATGGAAAAAGTACCTGCTGATATCAATATCATACAATTAAAAGAAACAATAGAAAATATTCCTGAAGTCGACAATCTTCATCATGTACACATCTGGCAAACCAATGAAAAACAGATTCTTTTAGAAGGGCATATTGATGTTAGAGAAGATATTAGTTTGAGTGAAGCTGATAAAATACGGACTAAAATAAGTTCTATACTATTGAATCAATTCGGAATTAATCATACGACTCTCCAAATAGAGTATAACTGTTGTAAAGATAAAGAAATTATTAAAAATCATTGGCAAATAAGAAACCGATAATGAATGATAAGAAATTAAAAAAAAATAAGGTGGAGATAAATTAATGCAAAATAAGAAAAAATATATTTATATCATAATTTTTTTAGTACTTTTAGCTATCGTCTTTGGTTTTAAAAAGGTATCTAACAACACTGAAGCTACTTTAACTCAAGAAGGTGTAACCGCCGATGAGATTAAAGTAACCTTTGTAGAGCTTGGCTCGGTTGGCTGTATTCCTTGCGATAATATGCAGCCAATTATGAAAGAAATTGAAGAAGAATACAAAGGACAGGTAAAAGTAGTTTTTCACGATGTGAAGACGGCAGAAGGCAAGCCTTATATTAAGGAATTTGGTATCAGGGCAATCCCAACTCAGGTCTTTCTGGATAAAGATGGAAATGAATATTTTAGGCATCTAGGGTTTTTTGCCAAAGATGAATTAATTAAAGTTCTTAAAACGCAAGGAGTCAATTAATGATAAGAACTATTTTTGAATGGTTGTCTAATTCTCTCCAATTGAATCCAATTATTGCCTTAACCGCTTCTTTTATCTGGGGAATATTCAGTATATTGTTAAGCCCCTGCCATTTAGCCAGTATCCCTTTAATTGTTGCATTTATCGGAGAGCAAGGCAAGGTATCAACCAAAAGAGCTTTTTGGTTAGCAACCTCTTTTTCTATGGGTATTTTAACAACTATTACCGCTATAGGTCTGATTACTGGACTTTTAGGCCGTATGCTGGGTGATATCGGCTCTTATGGGAATTATTTCGTGGCAATAATTTTTTTCGTTATGGGCTTTCATCTTTTAGAAATCATTCAATTGCCTTTTCTGGGAAAAACTAATCAACCAGCTTTCCGGAAAAAAGGACTTTGGGCTGCTTTTGGATTAGGTCTTATTTTTGGTATCGCCCTTGGTCCCTGTACCTTTGCCTATATGGCACCGATGCTGGGTATTGTGTTTAAACTGTCAGCCGCACAATTTTTCTATGGAGCTGCACTTCTTTTTGCTTATGGTATTGGTCATTGTTCGGTAATAGTTTTTGCGGGAACCTCTGCCGGAATGGTTCAAAAGTATCTAAATTGGAATGAAAGATCTAAAGGTGCAGTATTAGTTAAAAAAATATGTGGTATTTTAGTGATTTTAGGTGGAATATATTTAATTTGGAGTATCTGAAAGGAGATCAGTATTAATTATGGTTAAAGAAAAAAGAGAGGGCTTAAGTGTTTTTGAAAAATATCTAACGGTATGGGTCTTGTTATGTATTGTTATTGGAATTATTTTCGGTAAAATGATTCCCGGGGTAGCAAAATATCTGGATGGATTAGCCATTTATATTGGTGAAGCACCAGTAGTTTCTATCCCGATTGCAGTTTGTCTATTTTTTATGATGTATCCGATTATGGTAAAGATTGACTTCGGGGAAGTGTTAAAAGCAGGAAAATCCATTAAGCCGGTTGGACTGACTTTATTCGCTAACTGGGCAATAAAACCTTTTACTATGTACGCTATATCTATCTTTTTTTTAGGTTTTCTTTTTAAAAATTTTATTGGGAGTGAGGCAATGGATTTAGTAAAACTTCCACCTGGAGCAGATTGGGCAGTGGGAACAATTCATGGGGCTGGAACTGTAGTGATAAGCAATGGGATGAAATTACTCGAAATCCCTCTGTGGAGAAGTTTTCTTGCTGGAAATATTTTATTAGGCATTGCCCCCTGTACAGCAATGGTCTTGGTTTGGGGGTTCTTGGCAAAAGGCAACGATGGACATACGCTGGTTATGGTAGCAATAAATTCTCTAACTATGCTTTTTCTTTATGGACCGCTTGGTGGATTCTTACTTGGCGTAGGAAAATTACCAGTTCCCTGGCAAGCACTACTACTTTCTATCAGCATTTATGTTGCCTTACCCTTGGTGGCAGGTTATTTTTCCAGAAAATGGATAATAAAGGCAAAGGGCGAAAAATGGTTTAAAGAGAATTTTTTACATTTACTTACACCGGTATCTATTGTTGCTCTATTATTTACTCTAATCCTACTTTTTTCCTTTAAAGGTGAGGTTATTTTAACTAAACCTTTAACCATACTATGGATAGCTATTCCACTTTTTATTCAAACTAACCTTATCTTCTTTCTCACCTATGGATTAGCAAAACTATTGAAACTTAATTATGAAGATGCTGCTCCTTCTGCGCTGGTAGGAGCAAGTAATCATTTCGAGGTAGCCATAGCAACCGCTATAATGGTTTTTGGTATATCTTCGGGTGCTGCCTTAGCAACAGTAGTAGGAGTTTTAATCGAAGTTCCGGTAATGTTGATGCTTGTTTCAGTTTGTAAAAGAACACGAAATTTCTTTTAAAATCTTAAAATGATTTAGATATTTGATAGTTGGTCGGGGCGAGAGGATTTGAACCTCCGACCTCTTGGTCCCGAACCAAGCGCGCTTACCAAACTGCGCTACGCCCCGTCATGTATAATAAACATTAATTAATTATTCTAATTTAATAAATTATATCATAATATTATAAATTGTGGGTTATAATTTTTATTCAATTTAAAAGGGTTATCTTAATGGGATGACCAATTTTAATTTATTGGCGATGAAGGAAGCGGCAATTATTTTTAAGATATCACCGGGTAAAAAAGGAAGCATTCCTACTGTTATTGCTTTTTTTACTCCTATACCTGTAACCAAAGATATTTGAGTTATACCGATTATATAAATAATTACCGTTCCCAATAAACCTGCCAGAAAATAGTAAAAAATATTCTTTTCTTTTTTCAACTCTATTATCTTTCCAATAACATAAGCGGAAATTATAAACCCAAATAAAAATCCACCGGTTGGCCCAAATAAAATACCTATCCCAGCTTTAAAGCCAGCAAAAACTGGCAAACCTACTACGCCCAACAACACATAGATTATCTGGCTTGATGCTCCCATAATGCTTCCCAGAGTCATAGCTGCCAAAAGAGTAAATAAAGTCTGTAAAGTAAGAGGGACAGGGTAAATGGGGATCGAAATAAATGCTCCCACTGCAGTTAAAGCAGCGAACAATGAGACTAAAGTCATTTGACGGACATTTATTTTTGACATTCTTAAATCGCCCCAATTTTTTGATTAATTAGTGTTAACCAATATAATATCTTTAGTTAACAATAATGTCAAAAAAAATTTAAATAATAGTTCCGGAAATTATTTCTACCAGTTCTCCATTTTCTTTTTTTAGAATCAATGCTCCTTCTTCGTTTATGTTTACTGCTTCTCCTGTAACAATTCTCTCCCCCATATCTACCCTTATCTTTCTCCCCAGAGTATGGGAGTATAATTTCCATTCCTTTAAAATAGAAGAAAATTCTCTTCTTTTTAAACTTTCGTAATACTTCTCAAATTCCTGCAAGAAGATTTGTACCAGCTTAACCCGCAAAACCACTTTACCTAAAACTTCTTTTAAAGAAATCGTATTCTCATGAATATCTTCCGGAAACTCCCGGTGTTCTATATTCACATTTATCCCTATTCCCACTACCACCCAGTTTATTATATCCAATTCGGCACTCATTTCAGTCAGTATTCCACATACTTTTTTTTCATTTATTAATATATCATTTGGCCATTTTATTTGAGATTCAATTTGGGTGCACATCTTAATAGCCTTCACTACCGCTACTGCAGTCATTAAAGTTATTCGAGGGATATAAGAAGGAGGAAGTTGAGGGTATAATATTATGGAGAGCCAGATACCTCCGGCAGGTGAAAACCATTCCCGACCCAATCTCCCCTTCCCTGCGCTCTGCCTTTCAGCAATAATTAATGTGCCTTCGTTTATCTCCTCTGCTCGGTGTAAGGCCTTCTCTTTAGCCATTATATTGGTAGATTTTAATTCTGGAAAATAGTATATTTCTTTGCCGATATATTTTGTGAATAATTCTCCTCGGACTTCTTGGGGGATTAAAAGGTCAGGGCGGGAAATCAGGCAATAGCCCAGATTTTGGTCAGCTATTATCTCATACCCCATATCCTTTAGTCTTTGTATCTGCTTCCAAACCGCCACCCGGGAGATGCCTAATTTGTGAGCTAGAGCTTCACCGGAAATGTATTCTTTCTCTCTTAAAAATTTTAATATATTACCTGTCATCTTTTTAAACTGGAGGCTAATAGGCCGCTATCTTTATCTATATCTCTAATCTGCTTGAAATCTATTATAAAAGAACCCTTGCTCTCCAATAAACTCATTAAATTCTTTAAGGTTTTATCGTTTCCCATTAACCGTGGAATGATAAAGGCAATAGTCTTTTTTCTTTCCAACCCAGTACATCGTTTTATATAATCGATTAATTCAGATGGCAATTTACCTTTAAACATACTTGAAACCGGGCAGCCCACCAAGACTAATTCATAAGGCAAAAAATTGCAATTCACTATTCCTCTTACCGCTTTAATTACTTTTAATTCATTCCCTTTTTTTTCTATTGCTGATGATATTTTTTTTACAAATAATTCTAATTTTTTATTTTCCCCGCCATAAATTAATACTGCTTTCAAAATATTCCCTCCTAATCAAATACTACCTTTTCTACCCCCTGGAGTTTATCCAATATTTTATTGGCAATTAATTTTAGATGTTCAGGGCGTTTAACAAAATCCAAATCATCAGCGGGCACATTCAAGATAGGACAAATATTAAAATTCTCCACCCATTCCTCATACAAGACGTTTAACTGTTTTAAATATTCCTCGGAGATAGTTTTTTCATAATCTCTTCCTCGCAGAGAAATTCTTTTTAAGAGAGTGGGAACCGAAGCTTGAAGATAAACGATTAAATCCGGAGGAGTAAGAAATTGGGTCATTATGCTAAATAATTCCTGGTAATTTTCATAATCACGTACCCCCATAAATCCCTGCTGATTTAAATTTTTTGCAAATATATCCACATCTTCATAAATACTTCTATCCTGAACTACAGAGGTAGGATTCTTTAATATCTCCTGATGATGACGAAATCTCTTAGACAGAAAAAATATTTGGAGATGAAAACTCCACTTTTTCATATCTTTATAGAAATCCTCTAAATATGGGTTATTTTCCACTACTTCATAATATGCCTTCCAACCCAATCTTTTACTTAATAGATCAGTTAAACTTGATTTACCGCAACCGATATTCCCTGATACAATAATAAATTTTTTCATTTTAGCTTTCCTCTTTATAGATTTCATTAATAATATCTTCAAGGTCTTTATTTCTTACTATAAAATCAAGACTGTTAGTATTTATTTTAATTAATTTTATTTTTTTATAATTATCGGGATAAGAAAAAAATTCTTCATAAGCCAAATTCAATCTTCTCATATATTCAAAAGACATTTTTCGCTCAAAAGGCCGATCTCTTAACGCTATCCTTTTCATTAACATCTCGGTGCTTGCTTGCAAGTAAACAATTAAGTCCGGCCGAGGGATATCTTTAACCATAATTTCATAGAGGCGTTCATACATAGAAAGTTCATTTCCAGAAAGGTTAAGGTGAGCAAATATCCTATCCTTGGCAAATAAGTAGTCAGAAAAAACTGATTGATTAAATAAATCTTGCTGGGCTAATTCTAATTGTTGTTTGTAGCGGCTCAGTAAAAAAAATATTTGAGTCTGGAAGGCGTATCTTTCTATATCGTTATAAAATTTAGACAAAAAGGGATTTTCTTCCACCACCTCTAAATTAGTTCTTGCATTAAACCTTTTGCTTAGCAATAAAACTAAACTTGTTTTTCCTGCTCCTATAGCTCCTTCAACTACAATAAATTTACTGTTAAGTTTAATCATCTACCTGCTCCTTCATTTTTGGGAATCAAGTTGATTATTTTTCCTTTCGTAATTCCACTCATAGGTCGAGTACTTATTTTTTAAAAGGTCTTTGGAAATTTTTTCTTCCTGTTCGGTTAATTTACCTTCAGTTAATTTTACTCCAAATTCTTTTTCAAATCCCCGGGGAAGAATTTCTGATAATTCTGAAAAACTTGTCTTTCTCTTTAAAATCTCTTCCAGGCTGGTAGCATTAAATCTTGTTTTGAACCTTTCTCTTATCTGAGCTGAGGGGAAATTGAATATTGAGAATAATTTATCTTTTTCTAATTCTATCAATAAAGAGCCGTGTTGTAAAACTATTTCTCTTTTTCTTACCTGGGCAGAACCTACAATCTTTTTACCTTCAACCTGTACCTCGTATCGAGAGGGAACGGAAAAACAGATTGATTTAAAATCAGAATGATGGATTTCAGATTTTTCCCTCAGAGGAACTAATTCGGCCGCTACCCCAAGATAAGAAAGACCTCTAATCATTCCCCCGCTAATCTTCTTATAGGTCTCTAATATAGAATTATTAACCAAAGGATGGTTTTCTCTAATTATAAAACTATAGGTTAATTCCTTATCATGGAGAACCGCTTTTCCCCCGGTGGGCCGACGGACAATATCGATTCCCATATCCTGACAAACATCCACATCAATCTCTTTCTGTAGATCCTGAAAATAACCCAAAGACACAGCCGGGGGAGACCATTGGTAAAATCTGATAGTGGGAGGAACCAACCCTTCCCGGTGAGCTATCATTATTGACTCATCAATCGCCATATTCATAAAACCGTTATGATAACTATCTTTTATTAATCGCCATTCCATCAATTTTATCCTTTCTGTTTGAACAAAATAAGCGTATAGCAGGAGAACAGATGATAAGTTAAAAACTAAAAAACTTTTTATAGTTTATGGACAAAGATACCGCTTCGCAGTTTTGGTTCAAACCAGGTTGATTTAGGAGGCATTAGTTTTTCTGCATCCGCTACTTTCATTAATTCTTCTATAGGAGTAGGATACATGGAAAAGGCTGCTTTCATCCCCGCCTTTACTCGTTTCTCTAATTCCTCCAAACCTCTGATTCCTCCTATAAATTCTATTCTCTGGTCTGTTCGGGGGTCTTCTATCCCCAGAATAGGAGTGAGCAGATTATTTTGCAATATCGATACATCAAGACTGTCTATTGCATCATCTTCAGCAAAAGTCCCTGGTTTAGCAGTTAGTTTATACCAACAGTTACCTAAATACATGCCAAAGGTATGTTTTGCCTTTGGTCGGCAGGGGCCTTCCCCGCTATATTCCTCTATGGTAAATTTTTCAGATATTTTCCGGATAAATTCTTCTTTAGAATTTCCTGCTAAATCAGCTGCTACCCGATTGTAGTCCATAATATATAGTTCATCATGAGGGAAAAGGACAGACAGAAAGTAATTAAACTCTTCCTTCCCGGTATAATTTTTAAGCTGTTCCCTTCTCTTCAGCCCTACTTTTGCCGCTGCTGCTGCCCGATGGTGACCATCGGCAATATAAAGATAATCAATCTCGGCAAAAGATTCTATTAACTGCTGAATGGTTGATTCATCATCAATGACCCAGCAAGTATGAGTAGTTCTATCCTCGGAAGTAAAAATATATACCGGGTTTTTTTCTTTAGTCCATCTATTTACGATTTGCTTTATCACATCTTTTGCTTTGTAAGTAAGAAAAACCGGACCGGTATTGGCATTAGTAAAATCAATATGATTTATACGATCATTTTCTTTATCTTCCCGGGTATTTTCATGTTTCTTAATCTTTCCTTGAAGATAATCATCGATAGAAACACAGGCTACCAATCCGGTTTGAGCCCTTCCTTTCATTATCTGCCTATAGATATAAATCTTCTCCTGCTCCTCCTGTAAATACACTTTTTTCTCAATCAACCTATCGAGATTTTCTCTGGCTTTTTCGTACACTCTTTGGTCATAATGGTATATGGAAGAGTCTAAATCTATCTCTGCTTTACTAATATGAAGAAAAGAATAAGGATTGTCTTTTGCCAATTGACGGGCTTCTTCGCTATTTAGAACATCATAGGGCAGTGATGCTACTTCGGCCACTAACTCCGGTTCAGGCCTAAAAGCTTTAAATGGTTTGATTACTGGCATTTCTATATTCCTCTTTTAATCTCATTATTTTCTTTGATAATAGAAACAATCTCGGCCCCGATTCTCTTTTGAGCTTCTTTGGTAGATGCTCCAATATGAGGAGTTACTGAAACTTTCTCATGGCTTATCAGTTCCAAATTCTGAGAAGGTTCTTCAGGAAAGACATCAATCCCTGCTCCGGCAATCTTCCCGGAATTTAGTGCCTCCAATAAAGCTGCCTCATCTACCACATTACCCCGGGCACAATTAATAAGATATACTCCATCTTTCATCTTGGAAAATTCTGCTTTACCAATCATCGGAGATTCATCTTCATTCCCCGGCAGATGTAAAGAGATAAAATCAGAATCAGTTAGAAGTTCATCCAGAGAAACAAAAGAATATTCAGGATAATCTTTGGCTGGGCCTAAAATATCATTATAGATAATCTTCATCCCTAATGCTTTAGCTTTTTTGGCTAATTCTTTTCCGATTCTGCCAAACCCTATAAGCCCTAAGGTTTTACCGGAAAGTTCTATCCCGGTATATTTCTTTTTGTTCCATTTACCTTCTCTCATGGTAACATTGGCAATACCAATAAATCGAGCCAGAGAGAACATATGACCCAAAGCTAATTCTGCTACCGTCAAACTGCTCGATTTGGGAGTATTTCTTACTTTTATCCCTTTTGATTCAGCATAAGTTACATCTATATTATCCACTCCAACTCCACCCCGAATAATCAGCTTTAAATTTCCGGTCTCAAGGGCAGAATCTATTATATCTTTTCCAACTTTAGTTGCAGAACGCACAATTACTACATTAAAGCCCTTCACCTTTTCTTTTAACTCTTCGGGTTCAAAAAATTGCTCTGTAACTTCATGCCCCAAATCTTTTAAGATCTGAACAGATCCTTTATCCATTCCATCAGTTACTAATATTCTTAACATCTTTATCGCCGCCTATAATCCTAAAATCTCATCAATGAGAGAAAGAAGTTCTCTAATCTCATTAAAAGTCGCTTCTGCCATGTGAGCTATTCTGAAGGTTTTATCTTTTAATTTCCCATATCCGTTAGAAATCATAAACCCTCTTTCTCCCAAAGCTTTGTTTAGGCCGCCTACACTAATCTCTCGAGTATTTTTTACACAGGTCACTGTGTTAGAAGCAAATTCTTCTTGAGCCAAGAGAGCAAATTCTTCTTGAGCCCACGCTCTTACGTAATCAGCCATTTCTATATGCCGGGCAAAACGGTGATCTAACCCTTCTTCCAATATTTTATCTAATTGATAATCAAGGGCAAACATATGAGACAGAGAAGGAGTAGAGGGGTATTGATAATCTTTCTTTTTAATATACTCGTAGATTTGTAAGAGGTCAAAGTAAGTCCCTCTATGCTTAACTTTCCTGGCTGCCTCCAAGGCTTTTTCTGAGATTGAGCATAAAGAAAGACCGGGGGGTAAACCCAAACATTTTTGACTGGAAGTTATACATATATCGATGCCTAACTTATCCACCTCTATCTTGGTTCCACCTAAAGAACTTACCGCATCTACGCAGAATATTACTTCGGGATATTTTTTCATTACCTTAGCGATCTCTACAAGCGGATTCATTACTCCGCTGGAAGTCTCATTGTGGGTTACGGTGATGAGGTCATATTTACCGCTGGTTAAAACTTGATCTACTGATTCCGCAGTGTTAGGTAATCCCCATTCAACTTCAAATTTATCAGCAGGCACATTATTGTCTTCTGCCATGGCAAACCAGCGGTTACCAAAGTTGCCACAGGAAAATACTGCGGCTCTTTTTTGAGTACATGAACGAACAGCTCCCTCCATTAGGCCGCTGCCCGAAGAAGTAGATAATAAAATTTCATTTTGGGTATACATCAGCTTTCTTAGTTTATCACTGATGTTTTTCTGCAGGTTTGAAACCTCTTTACCTCGATGACTAATCATGGGAGTAGCCATCTTTTGCAAGGTATCTTCGGTTACATTAACTGGTCCGGGAATAAAAAGTTTTTTGTACATTATTACTTCTCCTTATTTTAATCTATTTTAATAACCTACTTAAATTAACAAATAACAACCATTTCGTCAAGTAATTGTTTACACAAAGCATATTTTTAAAATCCTTTTAATTTATTTTGGGTCATCATCTATTTCTTTTTCTCGAATAATCTTCCCAGAATTAATTTATAACCATCTGCGCCATAGTTTAAACACCTTTTTACCCGACTAATAGTAGCGGAACTTGCTCCTGTTTTATGGGCAATCTCTTCATAAGTAGAGGCCTCGCTTGACATTCGAGCCACTTCCAGCCTTTGGCTAAATTCCTTAATTTCATTGATGGTAGCTAAGTCCTCAAAAAAACTGTAACATTCCTTTTCGTTTTTTAAGAGTAACATTGCCTTAAATAATTGGTCGGTTAATCCGTCTCTCCAACGAGGATAATCTTCCATTTTTACCACCTCATTTTCTTCTTTTTTTTAGTTCTTTAAATACATCCTGAGGGGAAATATTGCAACTACCTAAAGCCACTAAAGTATGAAACCATAAATCAGCCACTTCATGTATTATTGCATTCTTATCTTTATCTTTAAGGGCAATAATAACTTCTGCTGCCTCTTCTCCTATCTTTTTAGGTAACATATCCTCAGAATTAGCCAGTAATTTACAAATATAAGAATCGCTTTTATAATTTAATTTTCTATCTTGAATTACCTGATATATCTCATGAATAATTTCATGGTCTGTTTCTGGTTGCTCATCCCCATTCTCCCCTTGAGAAGATTTTGCTCTTTCCGTTGGTTGGTTTCTTAAAAGACCGGGAGGCTCAACATTAATTTCTTCTATTTTATCACCTTTTATCTCTTTAAAAAAGCAGGAATAGTGTCCGGTATGACAAGCAACCCCTTTTTGTTCTACTAAAATTAGCATGGTATCATTATCACAATCCAAAAGAATTTTTTTTACCAATTGAGTATTTCCGGAAGTGCTTCCTTTAAACCATAATTCTCTTCTGCTTCTGCTGTAAAAACAGGTCTTCCCTTCTTCTAAAGTTTTTTCCAAAGATTCCCTATTTATATAAGCTAACATCAAAACCTGATTGGTTTTCTCGTCCTGAACAATTGCCGGTATTAACCCATCTTTATTAAATTTTATTTGATTTAATATTTCACTTTTATCCATTATTCTTCTCACTCCTTATTTTCTCCCCTGCCAGTCTTATTTCTATTCCCTTTTGCCACAAAAACTCTTTGACTTTTGGTATGGTGTATTCTTTATTATGAAATATGGAAGCAGCTAAAACGGCATCCGCCTTCCCCTTAATCAATACCTCATACAAATGTTCTGGTTTCCCTGCACCACCAGAAGCAATAACGGGGATATTAACATTTTCTGAAACTATTTTGGTTAATTTTATATCATATCCCTCTTTGGTCCCATCTTTATCCATACTGGTAAGCAGTATCTCCCCTGCTCCTAACCTTTCCACCTTTTTAACCCAATTTAATATCCTTAAACCTGTCCCGGTTCTTCCTCCATTAATTACAACTTCCCAATCAGAATCTATCTTCACGGCATCAATAGCCACTACGATAGTAGAACTGCCAAATTTTAAAGAAGCCTCCTGAATCAGGAGGGGGTTTAAAACAGCCGCCGTATTAATGGATACTTTATCTGCTCCTGCACGTAATAAATAGTATATATCTTCCAGGTTCCTAATCCCTCCCCCTACCGTAAAAGGGATAAAGACTTTTTCCGCCGTCTTTTCTACTAATTCAATGATAATATTTCTCTTTTCCCAGGAAGCGGTAATATCCAAAAAAACCAGTTCATCTGCTTCTTCTTTCTCATAAAATGAAGCTAATTCAATTGGATCCCCCGTATCTATTAAATTAACGAACTTAATTCCCTTTACCACTCGACCTTCCTTTATATCCAGACAGGGTATAATTCTCTTGGTAAGCATTTTTTAATTCCTCTCTCATATTTAGTTAGCCGGGTTATAGGTTGCAAGTTTAAAATGCCTTTGTAGTAAACTGAAACCTCATTTTATACTAATGACTATTTATTCACTAACGACCAATTTAAGTGCCTCTTCCAGTATGATTCGCCCCTTATACAAAGCTTTTCCAATAATAATCCCTTCCAGGTTTGAATCTTTAATCTTTTTTAACTTTTTAATGTCGTTCAGAGAAGCGATTCCTCCGGAGCAAATAAGGGGAATATTCACATTTTTTAACATCTTTTCTATATTTGTTATATTAGGTCCCTTAAGAGTCCCATCTCTCTTAATGTCAGAATAAATTATTCGCCTGGCACCTAATCTCTCTATCTCTCCTGCAAAATCTAGGGCATCAATAGAAAGAACATTCTGCCACCCTTCTATGGCTACATAACCATCCCGGGCATCAATACCAGCAACAATCTTTTCTGAAAAATCCTCAAACAATTTCTCGGCCAGGGTCTTATCCTTCCAAAGAATGGTACCTAAAATTACCCGGCTTGCTCCAAGGTTTATCAGATTTTTTACTTCCTGATAACTCCTGATCCCCCCTCCAACTTGAACAGGGATACTCATTTTCTTAATCATCTTCTCCACCAAAGAGATATTGGTTAATTTGCCATAACGGGCACCGTCCAAATCTACGATATGTAGCATCTCAGCCCCTTTATCGGCCCAATTTAGCGCTACCTTTATCGGGTCATCGGAAAACACCTCCGTATCGGAAAATTGGCCTTCTCGAAGACGAACACATTTACCTTCTTTAATATCTATAGCAGGAATAATTAACATTTAACTTAACTCTCCGAAATTCTTTAATATTTTTAAACCTTGTGTACTGCTCTTTTCGGGATGAAATTGAACCCCAAATAAATTGCCTTTCCAGATAGAAGAGGGAAAGACCAGACCATAATCAGTTGTAGAATATACCACCTGCGGATTATCTGCTTCACAGTAATAAGAATGAACAAAATAAAAATAAGATTCATCCAGAATATCTTGAAAGATAGGATTTGTATTACTATTAGAATTATGAGTAAATTTTATTTTATTCCACCCCAGGTGAGGACATTTTACCGAAGCAGGAAACCTTTTCACTCCGCCCGGTATCACATTCAATCCTGAAAATAAACCGCCTTCTTCGCTATAAGTAAACAATAATTGCATCCCCAGGCAAATACCCAAGAAAGGTTTGCCTGCCTTTATGGCATCAATTAATTCTTTATCTATTTTTTTATTTTTTAAAAATTTAATAGCATCCCTAAAAGCCCCTACTCCGGGAAGTACTATAGTGCTGGCTTCCTTAATCCGGTTTGGATCATCGGTTATTTCCGTTTTATATCCGACTTCAGAAAAAGCATTTTGCACACTCTTTAAATTCCCCATGCCGTAATCTACTATCACCATCATTCTAATTATTCTCCTAATCTTACTAATCAATAATCCCTTTAGTGGATAGGACATCTTTTAACCGGATATTTTTGCCGGTTGCCTCATTTAAAGCCCGTCCAAAGGCCTTGAATATCCCTTCGATGATGTGATGGGAATTTTTCCCGTAAAGCAAATTTATATGTAAAGTTATTCCGGCATGAAAAGATAGGGCTCTAAAAAATTCTTCCACCAAACTTACTTCAAAAGAACCCACTCTTTCCTGCTCAAACTGGACCTTATAGATTAATTGTCCTCTTCCACTAATATCCAAAGCCACCTGTATCAGTGATTCATCCATCGGTAAGATGGTAAACCCATATCTTTTTATCCCTTTCTTATCTTGCAGGGCATCCTTAAGGGCTTCGCCCAGACAGATTCCTATATCCTCTACGGTATGATGATAATCCACTTTAAGGTCCCCCTGAGCTTTCACTTCCAGATTAAAAAAACCATGCTGGGAAAATAGGGTAAGCATATGATTTAAAAAATAAATTTCTGTTTCTAAATTATTTATCCCCTTGCCATCTAATTCCACCTTCACTTCTATTTCAGTCTCCAAACTTTTTCTTTTATATTCACCTTTTCTTTCCTTCAAGGTTATCGACACCTGCCTTTCCACTATTGTCCATTATTTTTAAATCTTTCTAAATAATATAAGATAGAATTAACATCTTTGGTTAATAAATCCACTCCTTCGTTAAGATAGAACTTTACTGACTTACCTCGTAAATCAAATCTTTCTCCTAACACTATTGCCGACAAAAACTTTATTTCTCGCTCTTCTTTGTTGGTATTTTTTACAGTAACTAGATCATCCCAAGTATCACCTATATAAATCCCCAATTTAGTTTTCAAAATTTCAGCTATTCTTTTTAATCCCTGAGGATGAGGTTTTCCAACTCCATCATCAGCTGTAACTATACTTTTTTTAGAAATAATATCATCCCAACCCAATCTTTCTAAGGCTACCCTGGCCTCTCTTTCATTTCTGCCAGTTAAGACACCGAGAGAAAAATTTTCTAAGAAATTTTTTTTATTTTTATCTATAATTATTCTTTCCTGTTTTATTAAACCTTCTGTCTTAACTAATGAAGGATGAAATCCGTAAATAGTAAAACAGTATTCTTCTCCGGCATAAATTTCCTGAAATATTTTAGTAATTAAATCCTTATCCCACAAACTCAATATTCCATCTTTTACGTGCCCATTGTTCTCGATTGAATCTATTATTTTAATTAAACCTCCTCCAGGAGATAACGTCTTAGTGGCAAAGGTCTTTATATCAGGTGCACTTCTCTTAAGTTCATCTACGTCCTTTAAATTATTTTCCATGGCTTTCATCAGGTAAAACAGAACGACTGCTGAAGTTAAATCCCAGTCATTATTAAAGCCCCCGGCTATTTTAAAATATTCAATCTCTTCCTGGTTTATTAAATTTTGTGAACCCTGAAAGCGTAATGTCTCTTTAAAATAATATTGAACCGTTTGACATATGGCCTCTCTATAAGAATCACGCACATCAATCAAGACACCATCAACATCAAAGACCAGGGTATCTACCCGAGAAAGTTTCTCTAAAATCTTCTTATTTAAAATAATCTTTTCTGTGAATAAATAATCTGAATATAATTTTTCCGAAATCAACACTAATTAATCAACCCTTTCTTAATTTATTCGACCCGTTTCTATCGTCCTATCTGTCATTCCCGTGGAAACGGGAATCTATTTTTTTTTATTCTCTGGCACCTGCGGGCACGATGCATCATGCCCCTACAACTCACTACAGTAATATTCAATTTAATCCTTCGTTATGAATTTCTTATCTCTATCGAACGGGCATGAGCCTCCAGACCTTCTAACCTGGCTAAACTTACTATTTTTTGGCTATCCTGTCCCAATTTTTCTTTATCATAAAAAATTATACTACTCATTTTAGTAAAGTTATTTACCGATAAGGGCGAAAAACATCTTGCTCCGCCGGAAGTAGGTATAATATGGTTGGGCCCTGCCCAATAATCCCCTAATGGTTCGGGAGCAAATGCTCCCATAAATATTGCCCCGGCATTTTTTATTCCTCCCAACATTTCCCAGGGATTTTCTATCTGTAACTCTAAATGTTCGGGAGCAAAACAATTGATAAATTTTAAAATCATCGTTACGTCTTCGGCAATTATTAACTTCCCATTTTTTTCTAAAGATTCCTGAATGATTTCTTTTCTCACTGAATTTTTTAATTCACCTTCAATTTCCTTTTTTACTTTTTCAACTAATAATGCGGAAGTGGTAATTAAAATTGCCGAAGCCTTTGCATCATGTTCAGCTTGAGAGAGCAAATCACATGCTAAATATCGGGGGTTAGCCTTTTCATCAGCCCAGATAAGGATTTCACTCGGCCCCGCCAACATGTCTATATCCACTTCTCCAAATACCATCTTTTTTGACAGGGTTACATAGATGTTTCCCGGACCCACAATTTTATCCACTTTTTTTATTGTTTCTGTTCCGTAAGCCAAAGCAGCTATAGCTTGAGCTCCACCTACCTTGTAGATTTCCGTTATGCCCAATTCCCGGGCGGTGGATAATAAATAAGGGTTGATTTTACCTTCGGAAGAGGGAGGGGTTACTACAATAATCTCTTTAACCCCCGCAATCATTGCCGGTATTGCTGCCATAATAAGAGACGAAGGATAAACAGCCTGTCCCCCCGGAACATACAGTCCAACTCTTTCTATGGGATTCACCAACTGTCCTAAAATGATCCCTTTTTCTTCAGTGGTAACCCAGGAATTTTTTTTCTGATGTAAATGATATTTTTCAATTTTCTTTATTGCCTCTTTTATTATTTCTAATAAATCTGCACTTACTTCCTGGTCGGCACTATCATATTCTTCTTTGCCTATCAGCATTTCGGAAGGACTTAGCTTGACACCATCATACTTTTCAGTATATTCAAGAAGGGCTTTATCTCCTTCCTTTTTCACCCTGGATATAATTTCACTAACCTTCTTTTCAATATCATGAATTAAGCTGTCTTCGGAAAACCTCTGTCGGCAGATCTGTTCTATTTTTTCTTCGTTTTCCTTGTTTAAAAAAATAGTTTTTATCACCTCTAACCAATCCCTTCTTCAATATTATTTCAATTATTCTTAACACTTTATTTTGACCAGAAGTTTTTAAGTATTTATTCAGCTTGCACTATTCTGCAATTTTACCTGACTCTAAAGATACAAATTTTTTAATATCCTGTATAAGCCGGGTAATTCTTTCATGTTTAGTCTTATAGCTGATCCTATTAACAATAAGCTGGGCGCTCAAGGGGATTATCTCTTCAATTATGGTTAGCTTATTTTCTTTTAGAGTACCCCCGGTAGAAACTATATCGACAATCATATCTGCCAAACCTACCTGGGGAGCTAATTCTACCGACCCATAGAGCTTAATTAATTCTACATATATCCCTTTTTCTTTAAAATAATCCCCGGCAATGTGGGGATATTTAGTAGCAACTCTTAATCGATGCCCGTTATTTTTACAACACTTTTCTTGCTCTCTTCCCTCCGGAGCGGCTAATACCATCTTGCATTTTCCGAATTTTAAATCTATCAACCTATATACATCTTTTTTTTCTTCTAATAATACATCCTCCCCTACAATCCCGATATCTGCCGCCCCGCATTCGACATAGGTGGGATTATCTTTAGGCCTGGTAATAACAAATTTAATCTCCTCTCCCTGGTCAAAAAATGTCAACTTCCTGCTTATCTCTTTCCCACCTTTTAAATCTATTCCTATCCCTTCAAATAATTGGATAGAAGGTTTAAGTAATATTCCACTGGGCAAAGCAATGACTAAATAATTGGTATTGTTTTCTATACTCATAAGTTTATCATTTCCTTTTTTCCTGATATGACTTCTATTCTGTTTATTTTGTCTGATTGATGGTCAGCTATAATGAGAATATATTTTATCCCTTTAAGACGGGCATAGCTTAACACCTTATCATATTTTCTTTTGCCTATCTCTAACTCTACAATCAATCCTTTCTTTCTTAGTTTTTCAGCTGTTATCAGGGCATTTTTAAAATAGGTTGTATTGTTCTGATAATACACTAAATATTTATTCAGCCTCCCTAACTTTAATGAATTTGCATCTTCTTTTTCCAAAGTAGTAGCTAACCTTTCTATGCCGATAGCAAATCCGGTGGAGGGTAAGTCCTCCCCAAATTTTGAACATAGATTATCATATCTTCCCCCGCCGCATATCGGAAATCCCATATAATCGGTATAGCCTTCGAATATAATGCCGGTATAATAATCAAAATCACGTATGATCCCCAAATCTATTAAAATATATTCTTCCAATCCGTAATCTCTTAACAGATGATAAACCTCTTTTATCTCTTTTAAAGCAGCTGCCGATAGTTGGTTGTCTATTATCTTCTCCGCCTCTTCTAACACCTCTTCTTTTCCTCTTAAGGTGGGCATTTTCAAAATATATTCTTTTTCTTTAGCCTTTATATCTTCAATAGATAATATCTTTTCCAGTAATACAAAATTTTTATTTAGAATTACATCTTTTATTTCTTGTTTTCTTTCCTCTTTAACTTTTATCGATTGCATAATTCCATTAAATAAATTGATATGACCTATGTCTATAAAAAATTTCCTAAGCCCACTATTCTTCAAACTCTCCACCGCTAAAGCAATAACCTCTGCATCCGCCTCTTTGCTATTTACTCCTATTAGCTCTACCCCTGCCTGGCAAAACTCTCTTTGGTTTCCCACTTTATCATCATACCTAAATACATTCCCTATGTAATACAATCTCGATGGTTTTGGCTCTAGTTGCATTTTAGTCGAAGCTACTCTGGCAATAGAAGTAGTTATCTCAGGGCGAAAAGCAATAATATTTCCTTCTCGGTCAAAAAACTTAATCATTTCCTTTTTCATAATTGACCCTGCACCCTTTGCCAGTATTTCATAAAATTCAAAAGTAGGAGTAATGATCTCTTGGTAACCCCATTGGGTAAAAATCTTACTTATTCTATTTTCCAATAATCTCCTCTTTAAAACTTCTCCTGGCAACAAATCATTTAAACCTTTAGGAATATTCATCTACCATACCTCATCCTTAACCCTTGTTTTTTTCTAAATTTAATTTTCATTCTTTAATACGTTAAAGTATTAACGAGTAAAATTTAGAGAAATATTAACATTGTTTTAGAATTTTGTCAAATTTTTTACTTTACTCTTTTTGTATTGAAAAAAATAATGTAGCTTTTATTGAATACTAGTCATTAATGCAAAAATAGCAATAAATTGGAAAATTGAGGAGCAGAAAATCATTTTAAAATAAGGGTTTTAGGGGTAAGGGTAAATAGCTAATTATTTACTCGAGAGAATATTCTTCGAATACAGAATTCCATCCATTCTGAATGCATTTTCTTTTGACCAAAATCCCAATCTTTCCAATACCTGTATTCAGATTCAGGTCTGCATATATTCCCATGATCAGTTTTATCTCTGATTATTTTAATCATATCCTCCAAAGACGTATTCATTTTAGTGTTTGTTGCCTGGCTAAGTACATCTGCAACATGCAAGATATCATACCAAATGAAGGGGAGTTTCAACTTACGGAAATCAGTTCCCATATAAAAGATATAGGGATGATCATTTAAGCTATTTTCCCAAAGTGAATTTAAGCTATTACATCCAACAGCTATTTCTTTTTTATATTCATCTTTATACAATAATAGTAATTTTATCATGATCAAAGTAGCATAAGGGCAAGGATCATTTTTCTTCCCCGGTCCGTGCCACGTTCCGAGTTCTTTTGCCACACTGCAGCCCCAACCATTTTCTCTTACCTGATTGACCAAAATGCTGACAGCTTTATCGATGGTATTGTTTTTATAACCCATCTTAATCAATCCATAGAGTACAGTGGGAGCATCACACAATGCCCAAGCCCATGTATCTTTCCCGTAACCACCATATGATGTACCAATATTCATTGGCAATTGAGGGATACCGTGTTCGTCTCTGTGTTCTAATATTTTCTCTATAATAAAATATATTTCATTATCATTAATTGATAGACCAATATCTGCAAGGAAAGCAAGCTGATGAAAAGATTGTTGAGCACTTTTATGGCTACTAAGCACTTTACCTGGCCAATTCTTTAACTCAGAAATTAATTTCATGATTCTTTCATCCTCAAACATTTTTTGTTTTAATGAAGTATCATTTTCTTTATTGAAATAAAGTTTAGCATTATATGAAACAAAGGCTTGAGGTGAATTTATTAATGTATCTATACTCATATTATTTCTTTCCGGAAACCTCTTTCAAAATCCCATTTTTAATAAACTTGGTTAATATATTATAGATGGTTTGATAACTCCTGTTTTTAAGCCGTTTTTTAATACTGACAAAAGAAACTAAAGTGTCAATCATTTATTTAAAAACGAGAATTTATGGGGTCAGGTCTTGCAATATCACTTTTCATCTTCCCGCTCAATTTCTTTAAGCCCTTTGCTTACCGTAGTATAATGCAGGTAAATATACTGCTATATCTTCTAAGGTATAGCCATGGTGTCTCCCTCAATTTTTTTTACCTCTTATCAAGAGTTTTATCTTATCTGTTATATTGCAAGACCTGACCCCATAATTTTCTTTAAAAAGGTGGCTAAGTTCATAGGGTATGGCCACCTTTTTTCTTTATTTTTATATCTTTGCTAGCTCTTCAATTATTCTTCCTTTGAGAGTATTATATTTACGAGTCTGTATGTCATAAATATTACAGAAAAAAATGCAAATACGGGAAGAGCCATAAAAGCATAGCCCGTGGGTATCCCAAGGACTGTGAAATCGATACTCATCTTCATTATACCGGTTTTCCACCCTGAAAAAATAAGGTTAATAAAGAAAACTATTATAATGAAGGTCAGAACGATCTCCAGTACTTTTTTGACATTTTGGGGAAACTTGTTTCTTATAATTTCTATAGTTAAATGAATTTTTTTATAAATGGCGACAGACATGCTGAGTGCCAGCATCCATGCGATTGATATATTGCTTGCATCAGTCACCCATAAAAGCGTAAAATCTAAAAAAGTCCTGCATATAATTCCGGCTACATTGATGCTGAAAATAAATATAAACAAAATTCCTGATATTGTTAGTAACATATTAGATAAAATATCCAAAGCTTTTTTCATTTCACTAGCCTCCTAAAATAACAGGTTGGGTATAAAAGTGACTGTTGCTGGAATAAGTATCATTAAAACTACAACTGCAAACAGCACCAAAATAAATGGTACAAGTTCCTTTATCAGTCTATCAACTGGTACATTGGCGATTTTTGCCTCCAAATAGAGTAGTCCACCAACTGGTGGTGTTAGCAAACCTATCATAAGATTGACGACAATAAGTACGCCAAAGAAAATAGGATCTATACCCAGTGCTATTGCTATAGGAAAAAGCACTGGCACAAAGATAATCATCGCAGCTATTGCGTCTATTATCATTCCTAGAAAAACAAACAACAAGTTTACAAAGATTAGGAACATGAGGGGTGACATATTCATAGAAAGAACAAATGCCCCCATTTGTTTGCCTAGCCCTTCTACGGCAATAAACCATGAAAAAATACCAACTACAGAAAACAGTGCCATAATCGAAGATGAAAATAAGACTGAATTTTTAAATATATTCAAAATGTCCTTTATGGCTATTGTCTTGTAGACAAATATACCAATGATAAGAACATATGCTGTCGCAAGTATTGCAACCTCAGTAATAGTAACAAGACCTGTAATAATACCAAGGATGATGACAATGGGAGCAATGAGTGCCCAAAAGGAATCCTTGAGTATCCCCAAAAAGATTTTAAATGAGTGTTCTTGTTCGTATATCTCCAGATTCATTTTTTTAACCTTCAAGTAACAAACCAACATAAGACCACCACCCATTAAAAATCCCGGGATGACACCTCCCAAGAAAAGACGTCCTACAGACAGGTTTGTTAGAAGTCCAATGAACACCATTGGTATGCTGGGTGGAATAATAGGCCCGATTGTAGCCGCAGCTGCGTTGATAGCTGCTGAAAAATCCTCTGGATATCCTTCTTTTTTCATAACCGGCAACAAAACTGACGAAACTGCACTGCAGTCAGCAGGTGCTGAACCGGACACTCCGGCTGCTATAATATTAGTAATAACGCAGGTGTAGGAAAGACCACCCTTCCATCCTCCAATAAAAAAACGGGAGAATCTTATAACTCTCCACGTCATCCCAGAAACATTCATCAACTCCCCAGCCAGTATAAAAAAAGGAATAGCCATCAATGAATAGGTTGTTATGCCGTTTATCATGCTTGTTGCTATAAGTGTAAGCGGCGCATTTCCGGTCATAAGTAGGTAGGCAGCCGCTGCGATACCCATGGACAAAAATATTTCTACACCAAGTAACATCAGTAAAAACATGATTCCAAACAACATTAGCATAAACATGTGTTTTCCTCCATAAAATAGACTTATAGTAAACTTTTTCTTATCAAATCTGATTTCGGATCAGTTTTTCTCGAATGTTACTTCCCCACCAACTATTACGGTTGAAATATTAATATCATCGTCGAATATAATTATATCCGCATCTTTGCCTATAGATAATGAACCCTTGGTGGAAAACCTGCCAATATTTTTAGCCGGTGTAGCCGACATCATCTTAACCGCCTGGTATAACGGCACATCTGCTAATTTTATCATAGTCCTCACTAACCTATCGGTCGTGGCGACACTTCCTGCGAAAGCCGATCTGTCTGGAAGTTTTGCCACATCATCTTCAATGATGATATTCGATCCGCTCGTTTGGCTATATCTTTCTCCTTTGACGTCTTTTAGACCCGCTACGTCTATAGCGTCGGTCACAAGGCATATCCTGTCGGGGCCCTTGATCTTATATATCAATTTTAAAAGGCTTGCAGGCAAATGTTTACCGTCGGCAATAATCTCTACCGTCATATCGTCAATCAAATATGCCGCTTCTATTATTCCAGCGTATCTATAAGCATTTATTCGCCGAACGGTCGAAGTACAGGAATAGAGGTGTGTAACAGTTGTAAAGCCACACTCATATGCCTTTATTGTTTCATCAAAGAGGGCGTCCGAATGGCCTATGGACAGGCGAATTCCACGCTTTGTAAGTTCCTTTGCCATTTCAAGTGCGCCGGGAAGCTCTGGTGCCAATGACCATCGCAAAATATTGTCGAAGCTCGCAACAATATTCATGTATTCCTCTTTAATAGGATTTCTCACCTGTTCTGCTGCCTGAGCTCCCTTTTGACTCATAGCAAAGTATGGTCCTTCAAGATGTACTCCCAGAATTTCAGGGCTCTTAGTCATCTTTGAGGTGGCTTCCCTTATATTCTCTATGCTCTCTCTTGTAAGCTCGTTACTCGCAGATGATACGGTAGCCACCATAGAGGTTGTACCATGACTCATATGCACTTTACTACATGAAATCACATCATCAACACTGCTGCCCAGAAAGGCATATCCACCTCCACCGTGAACATGAATATCCAAAAAGCCCGGAGAAATATATTTACCTCCTGCATCAATAACCGTCTCGTCCGGCTCTGGAAGCCTTCCTATTCCTTCATATACACCGGTGATTACCCCGTCACACAAAGAAACGCTTCCTTCGGGGATAATTCTTTCAAGTGCGATAATCTTTCCATTGGTTATTAGCTTTTTGTTCGTCATATTTCACCCCCTGTAAAGTAATTTTGCAGAATCCTGGTCTAGGTATAAACTAGCAGCCCGGTGTAACCTTAAAACAGATGCGGGACACCTTTCACTGATTTCTCCATACAGCATGTTTCTGACCGCCTCAGCCTTTGTCGAGCCAGGCACCATACAGACAATATAATTGGCGGCCACAATAGCGGGAACTGTCAGAGTCAACGCATCTTTTGGTACCAGGGTTATATGGGAAAAGCATCCGTCATTTACCTGCTGCCTGCGGGATCTTTCATCCAATGCAACTATTTTAACCAGTTTATTCTCATGAAAATTGGCAACGTGGGGATCATTGAAGGCCAAATGTCCGTTTTCTCCTATACCTGTACAAGCGATATCCAGAGGATGTTTTTTTAACAGTTCACCATACCTTTGACACTCTTGTTCCGGCTCTTTACTGTTTCCTTCGATATAATTCACAGATTTAAAGGGCACAGAGCCGAAAATCCTTTCTTTAAGAAAATTACCAAAACGTTGAGGTGCGTTATAATCAAGACCAATGTATTCATCCATGTGAAAAGCATTTATGCGCTGCCATGGAATATCTTCGTAGGCTGTTAGAGCCTCTAAAAACTCATTTTGAGACGGAGCGGCTGCAAACAGCAAATTTATTTCTTCCCTCGTCTTAAAAAGTTCATTGATCTTATCGTATACTGCTTTAGCCGATAGATGCCCTAATTCGGTTCGGTCATCGCATATATACACGGATAAAGCGTCTGTCATAAACCTATCTTTCATCACCATTTTACTCCTTGTGTTATATTCACTATATAAATAAATCATATTTTTGAACATAATCCGGTTATATATTTTTATTAAGTCTCCAATTTGGCTATTTAAGAACAGACAAGACTCATACCCGGGCAGTAGATATACTAGATATTAAAACAGCAAAATTGCTTTTCCTGTGTATTTTTCCATCATATCCTTATTATATTCATCGCCACCGGGAAGATTGCCGCTTCTAAGCACTGGAGGAGTATAACCCTTGGAAACTAAATATTTACAAGTCTCCAATACTAAATAGTTGGCAGTAAAACAGTTACAAAAGGTAGAAGTTGGCCCTACGTTCTGTTCACATCCTTCGACTGATAGAATGGCGTCTCCGTAAGGAAGGTGGTTGTTTATGAATACATCCACCGACTGATACAAATTGGCTCCACTGGGATGTCTTGAAGGATGGTCCTTAGGCAGTTTATCGGCAAAAGAGGTAGAGGTAATTGCGATTGATGTTACACCACGTTTTTTCGCCTCATTGGCACAGTCTATGGTCATACAATTAACACCATATGCATTTATTATAATTAAAACTTCGCCGGGAGTTTTACCTACACGATAGGCATTCAGTACTGGAATGGCATAACCGGGAACTCTTTCAACGCCCATGGACCGAGGTCCACCATGACTCAAGTTAGTGCCGGGGTCCAGGATTGCATTGATACAGGCAAAGCCGCCCGCTCTTGAAAACATCTCTTCAACTCCCATATTTGAATGACCACCAGGGCCTATAACGTGGATGACTTGATCCCTCATAATTGAATCGCCGACCAAAGCTGCCGCTTTTTTAACAGACTCCTCTTCACTTGATATTTCATCGAGGAGAGATTTAATTATATTGGCATATTGCATAGCTTCTTTACTCATTATTCAAAACTCCTTTTTGTTAAATTACACAGCTGCATGAAAAAAGAACAGCTTTATGCAGCTGCATGACGTATCTTTTTTAATAGAATGATTGGTTCCTGGCGGTACAATAAAACAAACGCCTGGTTCCAGATAAAACTCCTTGTCCCCGACCATAGCACTTCCGCTGCCGGAAAGCACAAAAAAACCCTCCTGGTCATCATGAACTCCATTCTGCCTATATTCTTCCTGTGTATAAATAAGTACCCCTGTCCTGCATCCCGCAAGGCAACCGTTTTTCTTTCCAAGCATTTCCTTAAAAGAATAATCCTTATATCTAACCGGAGTGACATCTTTTTCATTAATAAATATTTTCATAAATGCCTCACAAACCAAAACATACAGCAGCGAGAACCAGTCAAAATACCAGACCATTAATTACACTTCCAAGGATTTGAGGGGGGGACTCACTTGCATCGTTTTCTCTATATTCCCCTGGTGAGATCCCCCCTAACCGCTACATCTACCTATTTAATAATGCAAATAATCAGTCTTTGTAGTTTTCCTTAAATTTAAGTACAAGATCCAATGTCCCTGTGGGCCAGATTTTACCTTCTTTATCGAATTCCTGATAAATATCGCTTCCGAGCTTTGCCTGAATAGAGGCAACATCAATGTCAACATATGTCATTTTACTGGATAGAAAAGCCATTACTTCTTCAACCGAATCTGCTATTATTTTAGCTTCCAAATCCGTTGCTTCTTTTGCAGCATCTTTCATGATTTTCTTCTGGTTATCGGACATCTGGTTCCAAATTTTATCGCTCATGAAAATTGCGCCCACGTCTCTAATATAATCGGTCTTCATGAAGTGGGTCTGAACCTCATAGAAACTACTACTTTTCATAGTAAAGAAGTTATTCTCCTGGGCATCTGCTACGCCTGTTTTTAAAGACATGTAAAGGTCAGCAAAAGGAATAACTACAGGAACAGCTCCAAGCTTCTTCATAATTGCCTGAACTATTGGAGCCTCAGCGGTTCTAATTTTTAGACCTTTAAAATCATCGGCATTTTTGATTGCCCTGTTTGCTGAAAGTTGCCGGGGAACTAACTCACCGTTTGCAATAAGTAAACGAACGCCCGATGAGGTTGAGCCCTCTTCAAACCGCCTCTGAATTTCAGGGGAATCAATGAAAGACTGGAGCTCTTGGTTATCTTTCCAAAGGAAAGGAGCTGATGTAATATTAAGCCATCTTAAATCGGAAAGCCAGGAATAGCAGGATAAGGTGTTATAAAGCATGTCAACAGTACCGTCGATCATGCCACTGAGAAGATCGTTTAAATTACCGAGAACACTGTTAGTAAAGGTATTTACTACTATTGTGCCATTAGAATCCTTCTTCACTTTCTCTGCGAACAACTCCATTGCCTTACTAGCAGGGTCTTCATCATTCTTAATACCAGCCAATTTTAGAGTGAAGGTCTTTTCGGCAGCCGACGATGAGCAAATACCGAACATGAACATTGTAGCCAAACTAATTACTAATACCAAAGCAATTATTTTTTTCATTTTGTTTTCCTCCCAAAAAATATTTTGTGCTCAATGGTGTTAATATAAAATACATAAAATGCTTCAATATTAAACTCCCATTAAGCTCCGAAATCTGCATCTAAAATATTTACGCAGTTTTTTTGCTAAATTCATCTAAAATACTCATAAATTTTAGGATGAATCTGCGAATCTACATTCAAATTCTACTATTTTCTTCACCTCCTTTATTGTTTTCTATTTTAATAAATTTCTCTCCCTTGTGGCTTTCAACCCAGGCCATTGCCTCTGCAAAATGTTCTTCCAGTCTTTTTTGGGCTAAACGGGAATCTCTCTTTTCGATTGCTTCGAGCAGTAATTTATGCTGACGTATAAATGAATTTTTATCTTTGGTTTTGTATCTGTGAAGTAAAACAAGATTTCTTTGAACGGTGGAAAAGATTTTAATTAAATTAATGAGTAAAGAATTATTAGAATTTTTATAAAGAGTACAGTGAAATTGAGAATGGGTTTCTACTAATTCCTTTTCTTCGAAATTACTAAGTACCTGGAATTCAAGCTTTTCTAGGATCTCTTTGGACTGAGCGATATTTTCTTTGGTAAATTTATTTATATCTTTACCGATAAACCAGGATTCTAAACAAAACCTAACCTCTAAAATTTCTTGAAAATTTTTTATATCCATTTCTAAATTATAAGGGAGACCTTTAAGGATAGCCTCAAAATTAAATTCTCTTATAAACCGGCCCACTCCTGGTCTTACTTCAATTATACCTAAAGTTTCCAATCTTTTAAGAGCTTCTCTAATTGCTGTTCGGCTTATTCCTAATCTTTCGGCCAAGTCATACTCTGTGGGGAAGGGATCACCGCTTTTCATTCCGTTTTCAATGATGTAAAGCTTGAGCTGTTCCTGGATTAATCCTTGCAAATCTTGAGTCTTTAGATTTTTCAATTCCATTTATTTCCACCTCAATATTGGTTGTACGATGTATGACATCTTAATCATAACAAAAAAATATTCTTTGTCAAATATTTTTTCTTTTTTGCTAAAAATTTATTTATGGGGTCAGGTCTTGGAATATGACTTTTCCTCTTCCTCCTTATCTCTCAGCCAGATATTTGCTGCCTCAGGACTCTCCTGCCTTGGTAATAACCTAATGGCATTGTTTGGGCATTTCGCCCTACACAAGCCACACCCGAAACACCTGGTGGGATCGATATACACCTTAGAAAGCGCAGATGAGTAAAACTGAGCCCCGAACTGACATTGACTCATACAAGATTTGCACCCTGCACAGAGTTCCAAATCTATCTGGCAGACATACTCTGCCCGGAAGAAGTGAGGAGCACCTCGCTTCTCAATATACCCCTTGTAGGCTCCACAATCACGATCACAATTACACATACCTACAACATAAGGGGTTACTCCTGTCCAAATGCTATGTATCAGCCCTTCCTTATCATATTGGCGAAAAATTCTCTTGGTCTCCTCCTGGTCAAGCACCTCCAGGGATGAAGCGGCATCCGGAAACTTACCCAATATATTCCATTTATCCATCCCTAGACCGAAACAGTATCGTTTATCTGTCTTTCCTGTGGTAATGAACCGGCATCCACAAGGCATTCTCGTAATAGAGTCTATCATATCTATCACTCTTTCAACATCCTCGATGGGCAGTACTTGACCGAAATGTTCGACCTTCCGATGTGCCACCAGCTCATCTTCACTGGGTTGAACCTCAGGAAGCTCAGTTGATGACGGAACATCTGGTAATCCCTTTTGTGTCTTGGACACCCTGCCAATGGCCGGTATCACAAAAGTCTCCCAGAAGCAATTGTTCCACTCGAAACGCGTTGTAGCTCCAACGATGCCCTTTTGAGCGGCAGAAAGCTCCTCATGGAGTAATTCTTCGGCGTAATTCTTCATTTGGAGATACCATTTCTTCCCCTCGCCGTGTTCAGTACAAAACTCGCACATTTTGCCCTCCTTCCGTTACAAAAGTAAGCGAATAGATTAAGCCCCTCGATCCTCCAATATAGGTTTTCTCAAAGTTTTCTCCTCTTCGCTTTTCTGCAACATTAAGTAATTTTATATATAATATTTTACGAAAATAAGAAATATTTTACTCCTTAACATTAAATTCTTTCTTATTATTTTATTAAATCAAAACCAAAACATAATTTTTGATTTATTTTAATGCTTCTGTAACTTTCTTCTGAAAATCTTCTTAATTTAAATACACATCCTATTTTTTCTATTGTTTAGCGTTCCATTTTACAAGGTCTTCCGTTAGGAAGTCTATCTATGACAATACCTGAAGTCCCAACCCTCTTGATAAGAAACTACTCAGCTTCTATAGGTTGTCACGGTAGGACAGCCAGTTACCTGACTGCCCCCGCACAAATCCCAGCGTGCGGAATTACCGCACTGGGCTCTTCAGAAATACTCGCTTCCATAGCTGATCCGAATCCCTATAAGCCATCAGTCATCCTCTCTTTTCATCCCTGTAGACTTACCTTATAGTAAGTGAGCTTATAGGGTCTCCCAAGTTCTTTATATCTCTCTACAGACCTGCCATGTGCCAAGACCTCGACAGACCCTCTTTAGAATCTCGCCATATGCGATTCTTTTGTGTAGGCTTCCGTTACGGAAACGACGCCGCTGTCTTGCATTAATCTTTATTTACGAGGCTGTATAGTTCACTTTAAGGAAGTACGGCCTTCCTTATGGCCTATCTGTTTCCCGGTGTACGCTCCTGCCTGCAGCAGACAGGTCATCTAATGGTTACCCATTTTGATGCAACACTCCATTAGACTATTAATTAAGAATATATTAAAATAAATTAAAGTTTATTAAATTAAATCAGGTACCGAATAAAGAAGGCTGAATAAGTCTATGAACACTCAAAAGAAAAACTTATATTCCGAATAAGACGAAAGCCTTCTTGATGATTAAAGCTAAATAGTGCTTTCGTCGCTAAAAACGACTATTAATGGAGTAAGCTCATATCATCGTTTATTCGGCCAAGGAAAGGAATATTTATTATGAAAAAGAACTTGTTTTTTAGATGTTGCTTACATAATATTCTTAATTTAAAAAATATTTAGCTGGTACATATTCTCTTTATGGTAAAACCATTTGGCCATTACCACCTTCAAAGAAGGTGGTTTTTTAAGGTTAAATAAATCGTCACTGACTTCTTGACTGACCTTACCCCATTCCTCTTTACCTACCAGTATTTCTGAGGAATTCAGTCTTGCTCTATCATACTTTTTCGTAAACTCAAGAAGGGCGTTGTCTCCTTCCTTTTTCACTTTTAATATAATTTCTCTTACCTTATCTTTAATATCCTCTGACAGGTTATCTTCAGAATACTTATGTCTGCAGACCTCTTTTATTTTTTCCTTATTTTCTCTGTTTAAAAAAATGGTCTCTATCAACTTTTAATCCATCCCTTCTCTTGCAATATTTCAGATATTTTTTTAGAAATTTATTTTAGACAATCATTCTATTTATCAGTCTCTTTCTCGCATTGGCGCTTTATGATATAATCGTTTAATGAAAAAATTAATGAGTTGTTGTAAGGAGTAATGATGGTTACCAGAAAAAATTTCGGGCGTACCTGGTGGGGAAATGCCTGGATAGAAGCAATGGCACGAATTGATCACGATACCAACCGCTTGCCCAGAGGCAGAAGTTATGCCAACGGTGGTAGAGTACAAGAGATTCAGATTTGTAACGGTATTGTGGAAGCAAAAGTAAAAGGTAGGCAACGAAAACCTTATCAAGTAACAATTTACTTGCAAAAATTTACCCCGGAACAACTTTCGAAAATACAATCCTGTATCGCCGAAGATCCAGCCTTGGCCTCCGAATTGGCTTTGGGAAAACTACCGGAAGAGATGCTGAATCGGCTTGCTCAGGAAAATATCTCTCTTTTACCGACTACCTGGCAAGAGCTTAACGCAAACTGCTCCTGTCCCGACTGGGCCAACCCCTGCAAGCACCTCGCTGCAGTCTACTACCTTATTGCCAATGAAGTGGATAAAAATCCCTTTATTTTGTTTCACCTACGAGGTGTGGAAACCAACACACTAATGCAGGCCGCCGGTTTTGTAGAACCTGTCACGGCTGCTGAAAACGAAGAAACTTTTATCCCTTATATACAGATAAAAGTTCCCATCAAAGACAATAAAAAGGATAATAAAGTCGAACCCGAGTTTTCTTCAATTTTAAGTTCCCTTTCTCAAGAAAAGGATAGTGCTGCCATTTTTGCCCTGCTGGAAGAATCTCCTTTGTTTTACCCCGAGGCTAATTTTAAACAGATCCTCTTTAAAGCTTATCATAATATAACAAACCATATCAAACAATTACAGCTACTGGAAGAGTTCCCCAGTTGGTCAAAGTCAAATATTTGCCTGCTCGATCCGGGAATTAAGGTCTACCACCCCTTGTCCGAAACATCTTTTTTTATTTTTCTTCCCAAAAAAATCTCGGAAGGTTTGGAAGGTCCATCAAAAATAATTACCGTTCCCGAAGACCTGGGCGGGAAGCTAATTCTAAAAAAGAAAAAGGGAATTCTATTGCCTGCAGCAACCTTAATTGATTACTTTATAAGACTACCACTGCAGCTTTCTTCTGAAGAGAGCTCCCCTGAGGTAAGATTAATCAGCATCGCGACCACTATAGCCTTAGCCCTGGCCAGGGAATCAGCATTTGTGCCACAGATAAGGAATGACCAAAAAGGTAACTTTTTTGTGCGTTATATGCCCCTTAACCAGCTGAAAGTCACTGAAAAAGCCCTGGACTTTCTGGCCGGCCTCATTCCGGTAACCTTTCTTTATCGAAAAGAAGAAAAATCTCTTCTTATAAGGCGAGATGCCGCCAGGTCTCTTTTATCACTTATTCTGACCTATATTGTGCATCGCTTTGCCGGGATCAAAGAAAGTAATAAGCTTTGTAACACCTTTTTTAATGGGGACTATTACCCGGTTCAGGACTTTACCGAAAGGCAGACCGCCAGGGTAATTACCAACTGGCTAAGCATATTAAACTTAAGTGGGAATGAAATTTCCCCGGCAATTAGGATAGAAATACCTCAGGGTAAAAAAACTCTTTTTCAGTTACAGGTGGAGGTAGAAAACAAAAAAGATCCCCTCTCCCCACTTCTCCCTTTAGCGGATGTATTTACGACAAAAAAAACTATTTTCTCTCATCCCATTGAAATGGTGCGCTTTACCCTAGCCCACCAAATTTCTACAGCCTCTACTTATTTCCCGCCTCTAAAAACGGTTCTCAGCAGTAAAGGAAAGAAGTCACCCCTTATCGACCCTCTGGAAGTGGCCAGATTTATCCAAAATGGCCAACATATCTTTAATATGCTTGGCATACGCGTGATTGTGCCCAAAGAATTAAAAATACTTAGCTCACCTCAGCTGTCTCTGGCAGCTAAGCTTAAAGCCAGCGAGAAGCAAAACATTTCTTATTTTAACCTGGAAGAAATGTTAACCTTCTCCTGGGAAGTGGCTCTGGGTGATCTTAAACTAACGCGAAAAGAATTTCTTCAGCTGGTCAAATCGGCAGCAGGGGTAGTAAAATTCAAAGAGCACTATCTGTTACTTCAGCCTGAAGAAGTAGCGCAAATAGTTAAAAAGCTAAACCAACCCTTGCCTAAACTATCTTCTGCAGAAATAATGCAAGCATCACTAACCGGACAAACCGCCAATATTTTTTTTCATTCTGATGATAAACTCCGCAAAATGATAGATGAGCTTACCAAGTTCAAAGTGGTCAAACTCCCAAAAAGCCTAAAAGCAGTGCTTCGACCCTACCAGAAGCGAGGTTTTCAGTGGCTCTACTCTAACGCTGACAAAGGGCTCGGTTCCTGCCTGGCCGATGATATGGGATTGGGTAAAACCATCCAGGCGATTACCCTTATTTTAAAACTGAAAGAAGAGAAAAAACTGGACCATCCTGCACTGGTAATTTGCCCGACTACCCTGGTCGGTAACTGGCTGAAGGAATGCAACAAATTTGCCCCATCCTTAAAAGCATTGACATATCACGGACCAGAACGTCAGCTTATTACCTCTCTACCTGTGCGTGTACGCACCTGTCTGCGTGCGTACACGCACAGGCAGGCGCAGACAGGTCACGCCGATTTAGTCATTACCACATATGGGCTATTGCGCCGTGAAGTTGAAAAATTTAAAAAAAGAAACTGGGATCTTATTATTATTGATGAAGCTCAAAATATAAAAAATGCAGATAGTAAGCAGACCAAAGCGGTTAAAGCATTAAAAGCCAGGGGCACTATCGCCTTAAGCGGAACGCCGGTAGAAAATCGCCTGAGTGAGCTCTGGAGTATTTTTGATTATTTAATCCCAGACTACCTGGGAACCCGGCAGAATTTTATGCGTCGTTTTGCTATGCCCATCGAAAAGTACCGTGACCAGAGAAAAATCGCCTTATTACAAAAAGCCACCGCTCCTTTTATTATGCGCCGCATGAAGACAGATCGTTCCATCATACAGGATTTACCGGATAAGATAGTAAAAAATGAATACTGTTACCTGAGCAAAGAACAAACTGCTATCTACCAGCGTGTTGTAGATACCAATATACAGGAAATTTCCAATAGTGAAGGAATCGCGCGCCGGGGACTTGTTTTCAAGTTAATGACCTCTCTAAAACAGATCTGTAACCACCCGGTTCACTATACCAAAAAAGGAACTGTGGTCAAGGAACATTCGGGTAAAGCAGAGATGACCATTTCTCTACTGAAAAAGATTATATCCGCCAGGGAAAAAGTGCTCTTGTTCACCCAATACAAAGTGATGGGGAATCTACTGGTACAACTAATCCAGACAGAACTTCAGATAGTGCCTCTCTTTTTTCACGGCAGCCTCACCCGGAAAAAACGAGAAATGATGATTGAGGATTTCCAGAACGGCAATTGCTCCCCAATTATGATTATCTCACTGAAAGCAGGAGGCACCGGCCTTAACCTGACCGCCGCAACCAACGTCATCCACTACGACCTTTGGTGGAACCCTGCCGTAGAAGCACAGGCAACCGACCGTACTCACCGTATCGGCCAAAGCAGGAAGGTATTTGTACACCGGCTTATTACTATCGGTACATTTGAAGAAAAAATTGATGAAATGATCAGCGCCAAAAAAGAGTTGGCTGAGTTAACTGTTTCTACCGGTGAAAAATGGCTCAGCGAACTCTCCAACCAGGAACTGAAAGAAATATTTAAGCTAAGCTAATTCTTCGGGATACCTTTCTCTTGAAATTTGCATGTGGAAGATGTATAATCATTGTAGATACATTTTATAGTTCATTTTTTGAAAGGAAGGTGCTATATGCAAACTAAGATTAAAAAATGGGGTAACAGTCTGGCATTACGAATTCCCAAATTATTAGCATTAGATGTAAACCTAAAGCTAAATGAATTGGTTGATTTATCTATTGATAAGGATAGTATTATTATTACGCCAATCGGCGAAAAAGAATATTCGCTCGAAAAACTTTTAAAAGGCATTACTAAAAACAATCTTCACGGAGAATTTAACACCGGGGCACCGGTTGGAAAAGAAAACTGGTGATGGCGGGCAATTTTATTCCGCATAGAGGTGATGTGGTTTGGATAGATATGCAGCCTCAAGCCGGCCATGAACAATCCGGAAGACGTCCGGCAATCGTTCTGTCGCCAAAATCTTATAATGGTAAAGTTGGCCTGGCCTTATTGTGTCCGATAACCAACCAAATAAAAGGATATCCTTTTGAAGTTATTATTCCATCCAGATTAAGGGTAGTAGGGGTTGTTTTATCAGATCAGGTAAAAAGCCTTGATTGGAAAATTAGAAATGCCGAATTCTGTGATAAAGTACCTGAGACTGTGGTTTTGGAAATATTTAAAAAACTTGAGACACTGCTAAATTTTGATAGGTAGTGTTTTATTGTTTTTTATTCGATTAACCAGCGTATCTTGCGTTAATATTGCTTTATGTCGCGCTCTGGCAACCTGTTCCCCAATACAAAGATTTTGGTATTCCTTGTCAAATTTCTCGCGAAATTCTTTATTTTCCATATCACTTTTTATCTTCCTGCTTTAATTTTTTTCATCGCCTTGCTCACTGTAGTATATTCACATCAATATATTCTGCTATCTATTTTGTCATATTGCAAGACCCTATATAATTGCTTATATCTGGGGAAAATGTGTAAAACCTGTGGGAAAATACCTTCTTGAAAGCCTTATATAATAAGGGTTTCAAGAGAATATCGCGAGGATTGCTTGTACGAGCAAATTTTGCCTTAACTGATACTTTACCCCTCAAAAATAGTACTTTTTTAGCTAAAATTCCATCATCTCAAAATCTGAAAGTGGTTATTTATAAGGGTTTAAGGATTTCGGGGAGGCAAAAATAGGCCAAAAACGGGGGTCGTAATTGCTGATTTTTCGAAATTTGAAGCGCGTTTAAAGGCACTCTACGTGCGTTTTTAGGGCATTCCTGAAGGGGGTCTTAAACCATTACAGATAAAGGGTTTTAAAGATAGTAAATAGAAACATAGAATCATTGTCCCCTTTTCCTCTTGTGGACTTTAGCACCATGCGCCTTACGAAAATTTAGAAAAAGTTATGAATTATTGATCTATGATTTCTATCCTCGTGATAAACCATTGAGACAGCTCTATATCTTAAACACGCAAACTATTCTTACGAGATATTAAACTGCTCATTGTATTACTTTTTCCTTAACACTAATTACAAATTCCGGAGAAAGTGTAGCTATAAGTTCTTTTTTTTGATTATAAAAATCTAAGAAAAATGTAATATTTCCCGAGTTTTCAAATTTAAAAGCACTATGGACAAATGCAATATTTATTTTTTTTGAAGTTTTAATTTTCGGTAGAGTTAAAATTCTATCAAGCAACACTGTTTCTTTTTCATTGTATTTCATCCTTATCTTAAATCTAGACACTTCCTCATTGTCTTCGGTTTTTACTTTTGCATATATCCCAATTCTTAATAATTTTGGCCAGATATTTTGACTATCCGAAGTAACTTGGAACTCAATGGAATCATCATAAATGCCCATCAGAGAATGTTTGTTTCCTAATTCGTTTCTAATATCATCACAAATAATAAAATTCAATAATTTCATTTCTAATCTCCTCTATTCTGTGTTTGTTATAAGCGTGACTTCATTATATATTTTTTCTTGGTTATCCATATCCTTTTTCTCATAATACCTATAAAAAAGCGCGGATCCGGATGTTGCTACTATACCACCAGCCTCAATGAAATCTTCCTTAAGAAAATCTATTTCAGGCAACAATTTTTGTATTGCCGCATTTATATGAATTTTTTGAGCTTCATTGTAATCATATTTATTTTCCGCTACTTCTAACAACCATGGAAACAGTTTAATAAGCCTCACTAAAGCAACGCCTGAAGAAGAAGGAGCAGTTGTTCTGTTTTTCCATTTAGTAAGTGTTCGTTGAGGTATTTCTAATGCTCGTTCAATTGATGACATACTCATTTTACTATCAACAAAATCATTTAGGATACTCTCAATACTTTTTTGTTTTAATTTTTTAATCGTTTCATCTATTAAAGTTTCATTCTGATTAAAAAAATCTCCTCGAGATCCACATGTAGAACATATATTTTCATGTATCTCAATATTATCTTGACCTCCAAAAGGTTCCTTTATTAAAATACTTTTTTTCTCGTCTATAATATCTACAGAGCCGCATGCCGGACATCTCTGTTTATTCATGTTCTTCCTCCAACTTATTAATTAGACCTACTTTATCCATGGCAAGATATATTGCCATATTTCTATTACTCGATAAATGAAAAGATTTAATAAGCCATTTATTGGTTTCATCATTATGCATAAATGCTATATACCCCTGCTATTTTAAAATCCGTATATCTATAATACGACATTTCTACCTCAATATCAGGTATTTTACACTTTAAGACACTCCTCAGATTTTATAGGTTGTTCGCTAAAAGTTACCGAATTATTGACCTGATACACCGTCCATATTCATCTAAATTAAAAGCATATAAACTTTCTATATCTCAGTTATTTCTTCATACAGTTCTGGTAAGCAATTTTGACGTAATCTAAACTTAGTTCCGTGATTATGTCCTGTCCTCGCATCAAAATCCACTAAAGCTTTGTTCTCTTCTAAGGCTTTGATAAATATGTCTATACTAAATTTTTGTAACATTAAAATTTTATTATAATGAAAATACTCTTTACCATCTTTTTTCTTGACTTGAGCTTGAACATAAAAACAATTAATCAGCTTTGTGCCTGCTTTGTGAAATAGATCATCAAAACCCCAATAAGGCTGCGGATTTATTTCATCTAAACCAATTCTTTTATTTACTGATGCAACCCAATCTGAATGATATTCTGCAACGGTATTTGAGTTAAAAGAAACTAACATTTTTCTTTCACTCCTATTAATAACTATTTTAAAACCTCTGTCACTTCTATTCTTACCACCAATAGTTTGTCGAAAACTCATTTCATTTTTAGGATAACGAGTCTCAGCTTCTTTATGAGGACAGCCATATTTTGAGTAAAAATATTCGGGGTACAAATTTTAAGGCTCTTGGGGAAGGTTCCATATGAAATAAAGTTGTTGAAGATGAAGTATTTGCTCTTTGAGTTTTTAATTTCCATTCAGCAGCATTTGGAATTGGTAAATTATTTTCTTTAATCCCAAGTAAATCTTCTAAAGTATTTCCAATGCCTCCTACGTTTCCTGGTCTTGTATTTTTTATCCAACCCATCTCTTTTATTTTTCTTAATTCTAGAATTAATTGATCCTTAGTAAATATTTCCATGTCGTTTTCCCTCTATTTTTATAATTGTTTTTAAAAAATATAAAATTTCTATTTGTCCATTTTCTGCATTATTATTAGATGTTTAAATCCTCTAAGAAAAAAATTATATCTTTTTGCTCTCTCGTGCCAAATACTTGTATTTGAGGATTGATTGTGTCTTGTAACACATATAAGATCAACAGGCGTGAAATATTTTTCAAGGATAGAATATATTTTAAACCCCACTGGTGTAAATTTTTTCTTTTTTGCTTGGTCTCCAATTAACCAGGCAATATACTTTTCCGCTTTTAAAATCCGATAAGCTTCTTTTGCAACTTTCTCCATTTCTTCAAAAAATAGAGGATTTTCACAAGAAATTTTGCCGATATTATCAGGATGGTCATTATATTTTATGTTGTCTGAATAGGGGGAATCAATGAAAACAAAATCTACAGTTTCATCATTTAAAGGCAATTTTCTTGCATCTGCTTGTTTTATATCTTCTCGGTAAGGAACAATATCAAAACCTATTACTTTTCGACTCTCTTCTTTGCAAACATCAATAGTAGTCCCACTCCCACACATTGGGTCTACTACTAAATCATTCTCTTTGGTATATCTTTGAATCAAATTCCAGATAATAAAAGCCGGGGTTACACCAGAATACTTATTATTTCCG
>Ga0154857_1048_pt2 | contig 44292 bp, 30 predicted proteins | sample Rifle2008BG19ft_FD_105829 | JGI IMG/M metagenome (GOLD analysis project Ga0154857, IMG submission 105829) | Candidatus Atribacteria bacterium RBG_19FT_COMBO_35_14
GGATATCCTAAAGAAACCGCTTGTTGGATGAGTCATCAAGATTTAATAGAAGATCTTCCTCTAAATTTTATTGCCATCGCTAGCAGCGAAAATACCAAAGTTGCAGCCATGGTAAATAGAGAGAAGAAAATTTATGGAATCCAATTTCATCCTGAAGTGACCCATACACCTTTAGGAAAAAAGGTATTTGAGAATTTTCTTTATAAAATATGCCAGTGTAAGCCTGGTTGGAATCTGAAATCATTCATCGAACAATCTGTAAAGGAGATTAAAGAAAAAGTAGGCAAAGATATAGTAGTAGCAGGCGTAAGTGGAGGGATAGATTCATTGGTGGCAGCAGTATTAACCCACAAGGCTATTGGCCATCAACTTTATTGTATTTTCATTAATAATGGTTTATTAAGAAAAGGAGAGGCAGAAGAAGTACAAAAAAGATTTAAAGAGAATTTTAAAATAGATTTAATCTATGTTGATGCCTCTGAGAGATTTTTAAAGAGATTGAAAGGCGTAAGTGACCCCGAGAAAAAGAGAATGGTCGTTGGGGAAGAATTTATCCGAATATTTGAGGAAAAGGCAAAAGACATCGGTAAGGTAGAATATTTATTACAAGGGACTCTCTATCCCGATGTCATAGAGAGTATTTCTTTAGAAGGTCCTTCTTCAAAGATTAAATCTCATCATAATGTAGGTGGATTGCCTGAGGAAATGAAACTTAAAGTCCTGGAGCCTTTAAAATATCTGTTTAAGGATGAAGTGAGGAAAATAGCGAAAAAGCTAAAGTTACCTGAAGAGGTAATCTGGAGACAACCTTTCCCTGGGCCGGGATTATCTATAAGAGTAATTGGTGTCGTCGATAAAGAAAAATTAGATATTTTAAGAGAAGCAGATGAGATAATTATGCAGGAAATAAAAAAGAATAACTTATATAAAAAGGTCTGGCAATCTTTTGGTATTTTACTTCCGATAAAGACGGTAGGAGTGATGGGAGATATTCGAACCTATGATTTTGTTCTTGTCTTGAGAATTGTAAATAGCAGTGACGGGATGACTGCTGACTGGGCGAAAATTTCAGATAAGATATTAGGAGAGATATCTAATAGAATTATCAACGAGGTTAAAGGCATTAACCGCGTGGTTTATGATATAAGTTCAAAACCGCCAGCGACGATCGAATGGGAATGAAAATAGTCGCTAGTAAAGAAGAAAATAGAATACAGGAACAAAGTTAGTATATAGTAAATAAAGTAAAAGAGAAAAAAGAAGGGGCGTATTGCATACACCCTGATAGTATATAGCGGGTAGCGAAATAGTGTAAAGTGTAGAACTAAAAACGCAAAACCAAAACTTAAAAGTTAAAATTGAAGAAAAAGTTTTGAATTTTGAATTATGGTTTTTCGTTTTTCGTTTTAAATTTTTAGCTAACCAGAAATCACTTAAAGCCAACCATATAACTGGTTAACTGAATATCTGAATAATTATAGATAATTAAAGACGACTTAAAAATATGAAAGGATGGATGTTTTGAATAAAATGTCAACATTAGTAGTAGTTGGGTCTCAATGGGGAGACGAAGGAAAAGGTAAAATAACTGATTTGCTTTCCGAGGAAGCAGACATTATTGTTAGATATCAAGGGGGTTGTAATGCGGGTCATACGGTAGTAAAGGGAGATAAACAATTTATCTTTCACCTTATACCTTCTGGTATCTTGCATAAAGGGGTAAAATGTCTTATCGGTAATGGAGTGGTGATAGATCCGGAAGCTTTATTGCAGGAAATAGAAAATTTAAAGAAAAAAAACATAGAAATCGATGACAATTTATTCATAGATTTTAAAGCCCATGTTGTCTTGCCTTATCATAAAACCTTGGATGAGATAAAAGAAGTGAAAAGAGGGAAAGATAAAATAGGTACAACCAAAAGAGGTATTGGCCCAGCCTATGTAGATAAAATTGCTCGCACCGGGATAAGAATGATTGATTTGATCGATGAAAAGTTTTTAGCAAAAAAATTAGAGAATAATCTAAACGAAAAGGATACTATTTTTGAAAAATTGTATGGACTTAAAATACCTAATCAGGAAAAGAAGGACATTTTGAAAAAATATAGGGAATATGGTCAATTGTTAAAAAGATATGTGACAGATGTTTCCCTATACCTAAATAAGGCAATTAATGAAGATAAAAAAATATTATTTGAAGGTGCTCAAGGGACTCTCTTAGATGTTGACCATGGGACTTTCCCTTATGTAACCTCTTCTAATCCAATAGCCGGCGGGGCTTGCATTGGGACAGGCGTAGGTCCTACCAAGATAGACAAAGTTATGGGAATAACCAAAGCCTATACTACCCGAGTAGGAAGAGGTCCTTTCCCTACGGAAATGCAAGGGGAATTGGAAGAATATACTCGTCAAAAAGGGGGAGAATTTGGAGCCACTACTGGAAGGCCTCGAAGGTGTGGTTGGTTCGATGCGGTATTGGTAAAATACGCAGTCAGAATTAATGGGATGGATAACATGGCTCTAACCAAGGTAGATGTCTTAAGCGATTTTGACAAGGTCAAAATATGCATTTCTTATAAGTACAATAAAGAAATAATAGAAGAGTTTCCAGTTAATTTAGAGATCTTACAGAATTGTATCCCGGTATATGAAGAGATAGAAGGATGGAAAGGAGATATTTCTCAGATAACTCAATACGGAGACCTTCCCCAGCAATTAAAGGATTATATCAATCGAATAGAAGAATTGGTAAAAACCAAAGTAGTTATAGTATCTGTAGGTCCCAAAAGAAGTCAAACTATTATCAGAGAAAAAATATTTAAATAAAAAATAAAAATTAACTAATTGTTTGTTTGGTTAGTTAGTTAACTGGTTGAGAAAAAGAAGTCAGAATTCAGAAGCCAGAATTCAGAAGCCAGAATTCAGAAGCCAGAAGCCAGAATTCAGAAGTTAGAAGCCAGAATAAAAAAACAGAAATGTCATTGCGAGTGACCGCAGGGAGCGTGGCAATCCCGTACCTTTTGAGATTGCTTCGTCGTTTTCGTAATAAGAAATACGCAATACGAAAAAAGGTTTTGAGTTTTGAATTATGGTTTTACATTTTTAGCCTTAACTTTTTAATTTAATTAGGAATTAGGGTAAGCATCCTATTAATCCAAAACTATACGCTAAACGCTGTACGCTCTACGCTAATTATATACTAACGACTATTCACTATTTCACTAACGACTAAATAAGAGGTGATAATAATGATTGATAGATATTCCCTCCCGGTTATGAAAAATATCTGGGATGAGAAGAATAAATATAAAACTTGGTTAAAAATAGAGCTTTTAGTTTGTGAAGCTTTATTTGAATTAGGAAAGATAGACCAAGAAGCTATTGAAAACATCAGAAAAAATGCCAGATATTCTGTATATCGTATTCAAGAAATAGAAAAAGTAACTCGGCACGATGTATTAGCTTTTACTACTGCTGTGGGGGAAAATTTAGGAGAGTATTCCCGTTATTTCCATCAAGGATTAACCTCTTCTGATATATTAGATACTTCTTTGGCTTTGATGTTAAAGCATTCTGCTGAAATAATCATAGAAGGCATTAATGATTTGATAAATGCGTTAAAAGAAAAAGCTTTGGAGCACAAATATACTCTAATGGCAGGAAGGACACATGGTGTTCATGCCGAACCGATTACTTTTGGTTTTAAAGTGGCTTTATGGTTCTCCGAAATGGAGAGAAATTTGGAAAGGATGAAGAGGGCGCAGGAAGAAATAAGTTATGGTAAGATATCGGGGGCAGTAGGCACTTTTGCCCATATTGGTCTCCATGTTGAGGAATATGTTTGTGCAAAATTAAGTCTGAAACCAGCAAAGATTTCTAATCAAATTATTCAAAGAGATCGACATGCCTATTATTTAGTTACCTTAGCAGTAATTGCCAGTTCTTTAGAAAAGTTTGCCACTGAAATAAGGGGGTTGCAGAGAACTGAAATTTACGAAGCAGAAGAAAATTTTACCCCTGGTCAGAAGGGTTCTTCAGCCATGCCACACAAGAGAAATCCCATAATTTGTGAGAGAATTTGCGGACTTTCCCGAGTAGTTAGAGCTAATGCTATGACTGCCCTGGAAAATGTAAACCTGTGGCATGAGAGAGACATTTCTCATTCTTCTGCAGAGCGGATTATTATTCCCGATAGCAATATTTTAGTTGATTATATGTTACAAAAATTTACTAATCTTATCTCTAATTTAAATGTATATCCCGAGCGAATGAAAGAAAATTTGGAAAAAACTAAAGGTCTAATCTTTTCTCAAAAGATAATGTTGGACCTTACCGAAAAAGGTCTTTCCCGAGAGGAAGCATATAGAATAGTTCAGGGAATTTCTATGCGGGTCTGGCAGGGTCAAGCCGAGTTCAAAGAACTTTTATTGGGGGACCCGGAAGTAGGTAAATATTTAACAAAATCAGAGATAGAAGAATGTTTTGATTATCAGACTTATCTGAAAAATATAGATTCGATATTTATCAGAGTATTCGACGAATAGAATTATCTGGACAATAAATATTTAGAGATAAAATAGAGAAAAAACAATAAAAAATAACATGTACAACAGAATTATGCCCACTCGCATTTTTTTATAAAAAAAAATTAAAAAATTTATTAAAATGTATTGATTAATTGCAGAGATTTTGATATATTATCTTTTGTATTTTAATGATTTTTAAATATTGCGAAATATCAAGAAAGTAGATGATATATGCAGTAAATTTTTTAAAGAAGGGGGGGCGATATTCCGTCATATATCGCGAAGTTGAGGAATGAACTACTTGGGGAATCATTTATTGGTAGAACTTTATAATTGCAATACCAGCTCAATTAATAATGTTGAAAAAATAGAACAACTACTGTTAGAAGCAGTAAAGATTTCAGGAGCAACTGCTCTAAATTCGACCTTCCATAAATTCTCTCCTCATGGAGTAAGTGGGGTGGTGGTAATTTCCGAATCCCATTTTTCCATTCACACCTGGCCTGAATATGGCTATTGTGCTTTAGATATTTTTACCTGCGGAACTGAAATAAAAAGCGAAAAAGCATTGGATTTTCTTAAAAAAGAATTAGGAGCGGGTTCAATTTCGGTTACAGAAGTAAAAAGAGGTATTTTGGATTTTCCAGTAAAACTTTTACACAAACCGGAGGTGTGTAAAAAATGAAAAATTTTAAGAAAGAATATTATGCTAATAAAGCCTGGGGTTTGTTAACTAGTGTAGATCTTTATAATTGTGACCCTCAAATCATAAGAGATGCAGAAGCAATAAAAAGATATGTCAAAGAACTTTGTGAATTAATTGAAATGAAACAATTTGGGGATACTCAAGTTGTTCATTTTGGCGAAGACGAGAGAGTTGCTGGGTTTTCTATGGTGCAGTTGATTGAAACTTCTTTAATTTCAGGACATTTTGCCAATAGTACTAACAATGCTTATATAGATATATTTAGTTGTAAATATTATGAGCCATCAGTGGCAGCAGAGTTTACCAAGAAATTTTTTGAAGCAAAGGAAGTTAAAATGCATTATATTTTAAGGGGCTAAAATATTTGAATCATAAAGACATTTGGATAGAAGAAAAATATGAAATAGAAAAAGGCAGAACTTTAAAGATAAAGATTACGAAATCTCTCGAAAAGATAAAATCAGAATTTCAAGAGATTGAAGTAGTAGAAAGTGTGTCCTTTGGAAAAATTATGCTTATTGATGGAGTAATTATGCTTACTGAGGCAGATGAATTCTGTTACCATGAAATGATTGCCCATGTCCCTTTATGTGTGCATAAAAAAGCTCAAAAAGTTCTGGTAATTGGTGGAGGAGATGGAGGAACAGTAAGGGAAATATTAAAACACGATAATGTTAAAGAAGTAGATGTCTGTGAGATTGATAGAAAAGTAATAGAGATATCTAAAAGACATTTTCCTTATTTGGCTAATAGTTTCGACGACCCTAAAGTAAAAATATATTATGAGGATGGAAATGAATTCGTAAAAACTCATAAGAATGAATATGATATAATTATCGTCGATTCTTCTGATCCCATAGGATTTGCTGAAGTTTTATTTAGAAGAGAATTTTTTGAAGCAATGTTTCAGACCTTAAAAGATGATGGAATTGTAGTTACCCAGGCAGAATCGTTTTTCTATCATTCAGAAATAATTAAATCACTATTCTTTTTTGTAAGAGATATTTATCCTATTTCGGAATATTATTACACCTTGGTGCCCACTTATCCCAGTGGGGTGATTGGATTTACTTTCTGTTCCAAGAAATATCACCCCATAAATAACTTCAACGAAACAGAGGCTCTAAAATTGAACGATTTGAAATATTATGATAAAGGCATCCATAAATCAGCCTTTAACCTTCCTTTCTTTGCCCAAGGTTATAAGTATTAAAACCCGTAAATTAATTTTTCATGTAAAGAATATTGCTTGTATTTTACAGAAAAAAAGGGAGTATTAAATGAAAGAGCAACCGGTTGGTTTTTTAGATTCGGGCTTAGGTGGTTTATCGGTAGTAAAAGAAGTAAAAAAATTGCTTCCCCGGGAAAATATTGAATATTTTGCTGATAATCAGCGTCAACCTTATGGCGAGAAAAACCAATCAGAACTAACTAAATTTACTTTCCAGATAATTAGCTTCCTTTTAAAGAAAAAAATAAAAATTTGTGTTATAGCATGCAATACAGCTACCGCTGCCAGCCTCAAAAAAGTAAGAGAATATTTTTCCATTCCCATCATTGGAGTTATCCAGCCAGCAGTTCAAGATGCCATAAAGAAGACTTTAAACAAAAAGATTGGAATTATTGCCACCGAATTTACCACCAAAAATGGAGCTTATCTTAGAGAGATTAAAAAAGTTGCTCCTGAAATAAAAGTTTTTTCTAATTTCTGCCCTAAATTTGTCTCTATAGTTGAGGCCGGTAAATTTACTGCACCTGAAACCTACGAAGTTGCCCGAGAATATTTAAAACCTTTAAAAGATGCGCAAATTGACACTTTGATATTAGGCTGTACACACTATTCCTTTTTAAAAAGGGTCATATCAGATATTATGGGTTCAGGAGTAATATTAATTGATCCATCTATCAGCACCTCATTAACTTTAAAAGAAGTTCTAATTCAAAAGGGAATCTCAAAAGAAGAAGGGGAAAGTAAAGAAAATTACTACACCACCGGTTTAACAGATAAAGTAAGAAAAACCGCTAAAATCATTCTTAATAGTGATAATATTGCAATCCAAAGAGTAAAGTTAGAAGAATTAGGATAAAATATTTAATTAGCATTATGTGATTACAACCCAAAAAGTAAACAAAATGATAATGTAGAGGCACGATGTATCGTGCCCACAGGATACTGAATTCTGACTCCCGAATTTATATGAGGACTGTGCAATTTTGGTTACTCTATATTCTATATGTTATGCGCTAAAAAACGAGATACGATTCACGAGATACGAGATACGTATTAATAGTATGTAATTTTTATAAAAATGTGTTAAAATTATTAAAACTTTGTTTTGAGAAGGAGGTAAGTAAAAATGAAAGCTGAAAAAATCTGGATGGATGGGAAGATGGTCGATTGGGATGAGGCAAAAGTTCATGTATGCACTCATGCACTGCATTATGGGAGTGGAGTATTTGAAGGTATAAGGGCTTACGAGACCGAGAGTGGGACCGCAGTTTTTAGGTTAAAAGAACATATCGAACGCTTATTTAATTCTGCAAAAATATTTAAAATGGATATTCCTTATACAAAAGAAGATATTAGGGAAGCTATTAAAAACACTATAAAGGCGAATAAGCTTAAGAGTGGTTACATCCGTCCTTTAATCTATCGTGGTTTTGAACAATTAGGATTAAATCCCTTCACCTGTCCAGTTAATTGTTCTATTGCTGTTTGGGAATGGGGTGCTTATTTAGGTGAGGAAGCATTAGCGAATGGGATTAAAACTAAGATTTCGAGTTATGCCCGAAGTTATATAAATTCCACCTCTCAAAAAGCTAAAATTTGTGGAAATTACGTTAATTCTATATTTGCTAAGATGGAAGCAATTGAAGCAGGGGCAGATGAAGCCATCTTATTAGACACAAGAGGCTTTGTAACTGAGGGATCAGGTGAGAATATATTTTGGATTAAAAATGGAATAATTTATACAACGCCTACTGCCACAGTGTTAGAGGGAATTACCCGAGATTCTATAATAAAAATTGCAGAGGATATGAATTACCAATTTCAAGAGAAATATATCTGTCGAGATGAACTTTATATATCTGATGAGGTATTTTTTACCGGTACAGCGGCCGAAGTCACTCCTATCAGGGAAATTGATAATTATCAGATCGGTGAAGGTAAGCGTGGTCCAATAACTGAAAATATTCAGAAAAAGTTTTTTGCTATCGCTAAAGGGGAAGAAGAGAAATACTTAAGTTGGCTCGATTTTGTCTAATATAATGGAGAAAAATGGGGTCAGGTCTCAACATTTGACATATCTATTAAAAATAATTAAGCAAAACTATATCAAATATTGAGACCACAAAATCAAAATAAGAGGAGGAAATTAGAAGGTGACTATTTCGGATAGAGCAAAGAGTATAAATCCGTCCCAGACTTTGGCTATGACCGCTCAGGCGTTAAAGATGAAGCGGGAAGGAAAGAAGGTGATTAGTTTTGCTGCTGGTGAGCCTGACTTTGATACTCCCGAAAATATTCAGGAAGAGGCAATATCTGCAATTAAACAAGGATTTACTCACTATACGGTTAATTCGGGAATAATTGAATTGAAAGAAGCAATAATAGGAAAATTAAAAAAAGATAATAAAGTAGAATATAAGACTGCAGAAATTATTATTTCCAATGGAGCAAAACAATGTTTGTTTAATGCCCTATTGACCGTATGCAATCCAGAAGATGAAGTATTATTGCCGACTCCTTGCTGGGTTAGTTATACTGAGCAGATAAAATTCGCAGAAGCAGTCCCTATATTTATTAATACTTATCAGGAGGATGCTTTTAAATTGTCTGCTGCTCAAGTTGAAGAAAAAATATCTTCCAAGACTAAATTGCTTATCTTAAATAGCCCTAATAACCCTACTGGTGCTGTATATGACGTGGAAGAACTAAAAAAGATAGCCAAGCTTCTGGTAAAGCATGATATTTATTGTATATCTGATGAAATATATGAAAAATTAGTTTATGATAATACAAAACATCTAAGCATAGCTTCCTTAAGTGATGAAATAAAGGAAAAAATTATTACTATAAATGGTGTTTCTAAATCATATGCTATGACTGGTTGGAGGATTGGCTATGCGGCAGGGCCGGAAGATATTATTTCTGGAATGGGTAAAATTCAGGAACATAGTACTTCTAATCCAAATTCTATAGCTCAAAAAGCTAGTGTGGAAGCTTTAAACGGGAGACAAGATACTATCGAAGAGATGAGAAGAGAATTCGAAGAGAGAAGGAAATATATGGTAGAAAAGCTAAACCAGATAAAAGGAATTTCCTGTCTTAAGCCTTCTGGAGCCTTTTACGCCTTTCCTAATGTGAGTAAAATATTAGAGAAAGGGTTTAAATGTAATGGTAAGAGAATTATTAATTCGTTTGACCTTGCTGATTTTATTTTAAAGGAAGCGGAAGTTGCTGTAATTCCGGGCAGCGCATTCGAAGCAGAAGGATATTTGAGGTTGTCTTATGCTGCATCTTTAGAAGATATTAAAGAGGGGTTGGATAGAATAGAAAATATTTTAAAATAAATTATGAAAGAAAATTGCTTTATAGTTTATAGATTGCAAAAATTAGCAATTTTGCTCAGGATTTTAGGTTTTGATGTCCTGTATTTTCAAAATGATTATATATCAGTCATTCATCTGACTAAAAGAGAGTATAGAATATTGTTATCCAGGGTAAAGTTTTTAAGAAAATTACCCTGGATTTTTTATCTTGATAAAGATGATCTTGACGAGCAATTAAAACAAATTATAAAAGAATTTAAATTAAAAATAAATAAAGAAAATCTATTTAGTAGATGCTCAAATTGTAATAATTTCTTGCAAAAAATTAATGAAGAGGAGGTTAAGGGAGAGGTTCCCTTAGATGTCCGCGGGAAAGGTTATTGGTTTAAAAAATGTCTTAATTGCGGGAAAATATTCTGGAATGGAAATCATATACCAACTTTAGAAGAAAAACTTAGGAAAATTGGAGTTATAGAAGAAAAAAATGACGATACTGGATAATTTAAATTCGAGACAGCAAGAAGCAGTAGAAGTTAAAGAAGCTTCCATATTAGTTATTGCCGGAGCGGGTAGCGGAAAAACAAAAGTTCTGACCCACAGGATTGCCTATTTAATTTTTCAAAAAAAAATAGATCCCGGAAATATACTGGCTGTTACTTTTACCAATAAAGCTGCTCAAGAGATGAAAAATAGGATTGAATTGTTAAGTAAAGTTAGTTCCAATAGAAATATGATGAAAGGCTTATGGATGGGCACTTTTCATTCTATCTGCGCACGGATTTTACGCCAGGAGATAGATATCCTGGGTTATGATAAAAATTTTATTATATATGATAAAGGCGATCAGCTTAGTATGATAAGAAGGTGTCTGGAAACTCTCGATTTAGATAATAAAAAATACAGCCCCAATATTATTTCTTCTATAATAGACAGAGCAAAAAATAATTTAGAAGATGTAGAATTGTTTGAATATAACGCTATAGGTTATTTTAAGAAAATTGTAGCAAGAGTTTACCAACAATATCAAATAGATTTATTCGAAAATAACGCTTTGGATTTTGGAGATCTGATTTTACTAACCGTGAAACTATTTAGAGAAAGACCTGAAATTTTAGAGCATTATCAGAATAAATTTAGATTTATTTTAGTAGATGAATATCAAGATATAAACATAGCCCAATACCAGTTAGTAAAATTACTTTCGAATAGAGATCATAATTTATTTGTAGTAGGTGATCCAGATCAGAGCATCTATAAATTCAGAGGAGCTGACTTAAGCAATATTTTAAGATTTGAACAGGATTTTCCTCACAGTAGAGTAATTAAATTGGAACAGAATTATCGGTCTACTAAAGTTATATTAGAAGGTGCAATAAATCTGATAAAACACAATAGAAATCGAAAAGAAAAAGAGCTTTGGACCGATAAAAAGGGTGGAGAGAAGATAAGGTGTTTTGAGGCAGTAAGTGCCCTGGACGAGGCGTTGTTTGTCAGTCAAGAGATTAAAAAATTAAACAAAGAAGAAGACAAGGCTTTTAACAATTTTGCCATTTTATATCGGACTAATGCTCAATCGAGAGCATTTGAAGAGATATTTAGTAAAGAAGGGGTCCCTTTTAGAATAGTGGGCGGTTTAAGATTTTACGAGAGAAAGGAAGTAAAAGATATTCTGGCTTATCTGCGTTTTATTTATGATCAAAAAGACGGAGTGAGCTTTTTCAGGATCATTAATAATGCCAAATTAGGTATAGGCAAGATTACTTTAAGTAAAATAGAAGAATTAGCCAGAAAAAATAATTTAAATTTCCACCAGGCTTTAAAACAGGGATTAAGGGTAATAAAAATTTCTGCAGACAGGAAAGAAGCAATAAAAAAACATACTTCCCTGATTGATGAACTTAATGAAAAGAAAAAAGAAATCAAAGGGAGCGAACTACTCATAGAGTTAATAAAAAAAATCAACTATTATGAGGAACTAAAAAAAGAAGGGGAATTTAAAGCTCAAAGCAAAATCGAAAATATAAAGGAATTGATCCTGGCAGTACAAGAGTTTGAAGAGAAAAACGAAGATAAATCTATAACTGCCTTCTTGGAGTACGTTGCTTTAATTACAGATATCGATCTTTACAAAGGAGAAGAGGATGTAGTTACAGTTATGACCCTGCATAGTGCCAAGGGTTTAGAATTTCCGGTAGTTTTTATTACCGGGTTTGAGGAAGGCATATTCCCTCATTCCCGTTCCCTGAACAGCGAGGAGGAATTAGAAGAAGAAAGAAGGTTGTGTTATGTGGGAATGACCAGGGCCAAAGAAAGGTTATATTTGACTTATGCCTGGAGAAGAAATTTGAATGGTAATACTTTATTCAACAGTGTTTCACGATTTATTTCTGAGATTCCAAAACATCTTAAAGAAGAAGCAGATATAGAAAAAGGAGAAGAAATTCCTTCAATAGATAATAGAAGAGAAAAAATAGAGGTAGCAGTGGGAGATAAGATAAGGCATGTGGATTGGGGAATAGGGGTTATATTAAATAAAATAGATACTAAAAATGATATTTTTATAACTGTGGATTTTGAAAGAGTGGGATCAAAAAAGTTATCGGTGAATTTCGCACCTTTGGAGAAAGTATAATAGTCGTTAGTGAATAGTGAATAGTCGTTAGTGGTAGGGGCACGATGCATCGTGCCCATGGAAAACGAGAGGTAATAAAACAGGGAGGGCACAATTCATTGTGCCCCTACACCCGAATCCTAGTTTTTTACGCAATACTCGATACGCAATACTATTTTAATGCTTCTTCATTAATTTCGATTACTGTTTTACCCTTTAGTTCTGCTAAGAGATTGTCAAAAGCTTCCTTTTGCTTGGCAGGAAGTAAGGTTTGAATGATACCTTCTTTAACCTCTTCAAGGGTTTTAACGGTTTCTGGTTTTTTCTCAGTAATTTTTAAAATATGGAACCCGAAATCAGTTTTAACTATTTTGCTCAATTCTTCTATCTCTAAGGCAAAGACTACCTCTTCAATTTCTGGAATTATTGTGCCTTTAGTCAAAAATCCTAAATCTCCGTCCTGGGCAGCACCGGGGCCAGTAGATTTTTCTTTGGCAATTTCGCTAAAATCTCCCCCTGCCTTCAATTGTTCCAGAATAGCTTGAGCCTCTTCCTCGGTCTCTAATAAAATATTATACAAGTGGACTTGCTCTTTTTCAGTAAAGCTTTCCTTACTTTGTTCATAGTATTCTAAAACTTCTTCGTCATTAACCTTTATCTTATCTAATATTTCTTTTTGTATTAAAGCCTGTACTAGTATTTGTTCGGTCATTTTTTCTATCTGTTCTAATATATCGTTATCTTTTTCTAACTCCATATTTTTTGCTTCTTGAATTAGAAGTTTTTCAGAAATCACCTGGTCAAGTACCATGCTTTTATCAAGTTGTAACTTATACTCTTCCGGTACCTGTTCCCATATTTGATTAAACTCACCCAGAGTAATAGTTTGATCACCAAAAGAAACTAATATCGTCTCCGGAGGCAAAATAGTTTCAACGCCTTCTGGATTTGTTTCGGTAGCAGATGTACCTTCATCAGCTAAAGTAGAAGAGGGATTAAAAATCAATAAAGCTAAAAGACATAAAGTTAAAATAGCTGCAGTTCTAAAAATGTTCATTGATTTATTCATTAAAAGACTCCTTTCAAAATTTATATATATGAATTGTAACATTTAAGTTAAAGTTTATCATTTTTTAAAATTAAAGTAAAGATAATTTTAAATCCTGTTATCATAAACTTTATTGGGGTGGTTGGATGAAAAAAGAATACTATTTTTTTTATCATTTCTTCTCTTACTTAACTCGATACTGTTTTTACTCGATACCTTTAATCTTTCTTTTCTTTTTCTTTCTTAACCCGATACTCGATACTGTTTTTACTCGATGCTTTCTTTAGATGTATTTGAAAAACCTTTTTTAAAATGATAAACTTGATAAGTTAAATCATGAACGTATTAGAAAAAGATCAAATAAATTGAAATAATAAAAAAGGAAAAATAATGTTAAAAAAATTTATAGCTTATTATAAACCTTACTGGAAACTATTTACTTTGGATATAAGTTGTGCTTTTCTAATAGCTTTCATTGATTTGGCCTTTCCCTTGATTACCAGACAATTTATTAATGATATCATTCCCAATAATAGATTAAGAATGTTTTATATATTTACTATAGCCCTGTTGATACTTGCTGTTGTTCGGGCTATTTTGAATTATATTATAGATTACTGGGGACATATAGTGGGGACCAGAATGGAACGAGATATGAGAAGAAACCTTTTTGAGCACTTACAGACTTTATCCTTTAATTATTTTGATAATGTAAAAACCGGACATATCATGTCTCGAATAGTAAATGACCTTAGGGAAATATCCGAATTAGCTCATCATGGACCAGAAGACTTATTTTTATCCCTGGTAATGCTTATAGGTTCATTTATTATTCTTGCCACGATAGAATGGAGACTTACTTTAATAATCTATAGTTTTTTGCCTTTATTACTCTGGTATATAACGCTAAAAAGTGGAAAAATGACCAGTGCCTTCAGATTAGTCAGAAAAAGAATAGCCAACGTCAATGCACAATTGGAAAATAGTATATCAGGTATACGTGTTGCAAAATCATTTACCAACGAAGAGTACGAAATTGAAAAATTTAACCAGGGGAATAGAGAGTTTAATAGTTCGAGAGAATTTGCTTACAAGGCAATGGCAGAATTTTTTGCCGGAATATTTTTTCTGTCAAATATTTTAAATATTGTGGCACTAAGCATCGGTGGATTTTTTGTTTATTGGGGGTATATAAATATCGGAGATTTGGTTGCCTATATTTTGTACATAAATTTCTTTCTTCAACCGATTAGAAAGCTCACCAACTTTACTCAGCAATTTCAAGATGGTATGACTGGTTTTGAACGATTTGTGGAGATTATGGAAGTAAAACCAGCTATAATAGATACAGAAGATGCAGTTACTTTAAAAGAAATAAAGGGAAAGATTGAATTTAAAAACGTTGCCTTTAAATATGGTGATAAAAAATATGTTCTATCCGATATAAATCTTACCATAATGCCGGGAGAGACGATGGCTTTGGTGGGTCCCTCTGGTGGTGGCAAAACGACTCTTTGCCAGTTGATTCCCAGATTTTATGAAGTAAACGATGGTGAAATATTAGTTGATGATATTAATATAAAAAAAGTAAAAATAAAATCATTAAGAGAAAATATTGGTATGGTTCAGCAGGATGTTTTTTTATTTACCGGGTCGATAAAGGAGAATATATTATATGGAAAACCTAACTCCGAGAATGAAGAAATAATCAAAGCGGCTAAAAATGCCAATATTCACGATTTTATTATGGATTTGCCTGAAGGATATGACAGCTATATTGGAGAAAAAGGAATTAAACTTTCAGGAGGTCAAAAACAGAGGATATCTCTCGCCAGAGCATTTTTAAAAGATCCTGCCATTCTTATACTTGACGAAGCTACATCGGCTTTAGATAGTGAAGCTGAAATTGTAATACAACAAGCCTTAAAAAAGTTAACTATCGGTAGAACGGTGTTAGTAATTGCCCACCGGCTGTCTACTATTAAAAACGCTAAACAGATAGTTGTTTTAACTGATCAGGGAATTAAAGAAAAAGGCAATCACGATGAGCTTATTGCCCGGGATGGATTATATAGCAAGCTTTACCATGCTCAATTCAGAGGTTTTATACCGGATGAAATAGAGTAACATTTTTTTCTAAACCTTTTTCTCATTTCCCTTAATTTGTTTTATCTTATCTATCTTAATGCAATACGCAAGTCTCGATACAATAAGAATAACCTGGTTGTGTTATATCAATCTTTTGTATATACTTAATTGTAATAAAATATTAAACCAGGCAGTCCTTATAGAGTAAATCTAAATAAACTGATTAGAGGAAAAAATGGTTCATAATTCTGATAACCAGGTTAATATTATAAAAAAAATAGAAGAATTACGAGAAAAAATTAGATATCATAATTATCGCTATTATGTTTTGGATGATCCAACTGTTTCAGATACTGAATACGATCGATTGATGAGGGATTTAATAGAATTAGAAGAAAGGTACCCCCGATATATTACCCCTTATTCTCCCACTCAGAGAGTGGGAATAGAGCCAGTTTCGGAATTTACCACAGTAAAACATATTACTCCTATGTTAAGTCTGGCGAATGCCTTTTCGACTGAAGAGCTGCGTGCTTTTAACCAGAGGATAAAAAAACTAATTCCTCAGCATAAATTAGAATATGTGGTAGAGTTAAAGATTGATGGACTGGCTGTTGCTTTAGTCTATGAAAATAGTATCTTTATAAGGGGAGCTACTCGTGGAGATGGGGTGACCGGAGAGGAAATTACCTCAAATCTTAAAACCATAAAAACTATTCCCTTAAAATTATTCGGTGAAGACATACTTCCGCATTTCGAAGTTTATGGTGAAGTATATATGAAGAAGAGTGATTTTAAGAAGTTAAATGAAGAAAGAATTAAAAAGGGAGAGAGTCTATTTGCTAATCCGCGAAATGCAGCAGCCGGTTCAGTAAGGCAGCTTGACCCTCGAATCACCGCTCAAAGACATTTAGATACTTTTATCTATAGAGCCACTTTTCCTAAGGGGAATAACTTCGATGCCCATATGGAAGTTTTGAATTACTTGAAAAAGATTGGATTTAAAGTAAACCCCCACATCAAACTGTGTCAAGATATTGAGGAAGCTATAAATTACTGCCAGAAATGGATAGAAAAGAAAGAAGAATTAGATTTAGATTACGAGATTGACGGGATGGTAATCAAGGTTAATTCCTTAAAGATGAGAGAGGAATTGGGATCAACTACTCGAAGTCCCCGCTGGGCTATTGCCTATAAATTTCCAGCCCAACAAATGACCACAAAAGTTCAGGATATTATCGTTCAGGTAGGGAGAACAGGAGCACTCACCCCGGTGGCTATACTTGATCCGGTTAGGATATCCGGTTCAGTGGTGCAGAGAGCAACTCTGCATAATGAAGATGAAATTAGAAGGAAAGATGTTCGAATTGGAGATATTGTCTTAATTCAAAAAGCCGGAGAAGTTATTCCGGAAGTAGTAAAAGTAATAAAAGGGAAGAGAACTGGCAAGGAGATGGAATTTATTATGCCCAGTCAATGCCCCATATGTGGGGCAAAGGTGTTCAGGCTGGAAGGTGAAGTGGTCTCTCGATGTAATAGCCTTACTTGTCCAGCCCAAATAAAGGAAAGAATCAGACATTTTGCCTCTCGAAATGCTATGGATATTGAGGGGTTGGGCCCGGCAATAATCGATCAATTAGTAGAAAAAGATCTCATTAAAGATATTTCTAATTTATATTTTTTAAAAAGAAGTGATTTGATCTCTCTTGAGCGAATGGGTGAGAAATCTGTGGATAATTTATTAGATGCTATTGAAAAGAGTAAGAAAAAATCTTTGGCTAACTTAATCTATGGTTTGGGGATACGTTACGTGGGAGTTCATACCTCAGAAGTTATTACCAGATACTACTCTACTTTAGATAAATTTAATGAAGCCAGATTAGAAGAATTAATCGAGATCAATGAAATTGGTCCCAAGATTGCAGAAAGCATAATTCTTTTCTTTAAAGAAAAGGAAAATTTAGCTATTATTGAAAGATTAAGAAGTGCTGGTTTGAATTTTAGTCAGGAAGAAGAGAAAACGAGAAAGGAAAAAGTAGCGCGGATATTAGCCGGAAAACAATTTGTCTTAACCGGCACTCTAAAGGATTTTACCCGTACTCAAGCTAAAGAAATAATCATTGAATTGGGAGGCCGAGTTACTGACAGCGTAAGCAAAAAAACAGATTATGTGGTCGCCGGTGAAGATCCGGGCTCTAAATATCAAAAAGCCCAAAAATTAGGTGTGCCTATAATTAACGAAGAGGAATTTAAAAAAATATTAACTAGTGAATAGTGAATAGTCGTTAGTCGTTAGCTGTAGGGGCGTATTGCAATACGCCCCTACTTCCAGTCATTGCGAGGAGTGAAACAAGCCTGCCCCATGCGAAAGCAGGGGAAGCAATCTCAATTGAGATTGCCACGCTTCCTGCGGTCGCTCGCAATGACAAAAACCTATACGCTATGCGCTATGCGCTATAATACGAGATACTATTTCAACAAGGAGAAAATATTATGACCGAAAAAATAATTACTAAAAAGGAAGTAGAATATGTCGCTAAATTAGCTAAATTAGAATTTAATGAAGAAGAAAAAGAGGAATTTACTTCTCAGTTAAATTCAATTTTAGATTATTTTAAAAAATTAAATGAACTTGATACTGAAAGAGTTGAACCTACTGCTTATGTTATTTCCATGCCTAATTTACTGAATGAAGACAAGGTTAAACCTTCTTTGCCCCAGGATGAAGTCCTTTTCAATAGTAAATATGTTAAAAAAGGCTATTTCAAAGTACCTAAAATAATGTGATTTAAAATAAAGGGCACAATTCATTGTGCCCCTACAGGAAGCAATAAAAGGAGGAAAGATAGTTGACCTTAAACCAATTAACTGCTCACGAAGCTGTAAACTTAATTAAAAAAAAGAGAATAACTGCTTATGAAATCATGCAGGATATTTTTAATCAAATAGATAAAGTAGACAATCTAATCAAAGCCTTTCTATTTATTAACCGAGAAGAGGCCTTAAAACAAGCCAAAGAAATAGACAAAAAAGTGAAAAACGGAGAAAAACTTCCTCCTCTGGCAGGTGTAGCGGTTGCTATAAAGGATATTATAGCTACTCGAGGAACGGAGACAACTTGTGGTTCTAAAATACTAAAAGGTTTTATCCCGCCCTATAATGCTATGGTAATAAATAAATTACGGGAAGCGGGAGCAATAATAATAGGAAAAACCAATATGGATGAATTTGCTATGGGTTCATCTACTGAAAATTCTGCTTTTGGCCCCACTTATAATCCCTGGGACCTGGAAAGGGTGCCCGGTGGTTCCAGCGGTGGTTCAGCTGCCGCAGTAGCAGCAGATGAGACCCTTGTTGCTTTGGGCACAGATACGGGAGGCTCTATACGTCAGCCGGCATCTCTCTGTGGAATGGTGGGGTTAAAACCGACTTATGGCAGGATCTCCAGATACGGTTTGGTTGCCTATGCCTCGTCTTTAGATCAAATAGGACCCATAGCAAAAGATGTGACCGATTGTGCTTTAGTAATGAAAGTTATAAGCGGACATGATAATATGGATTCTACTTCCGTAAATTTAGAAGTGCCTGATTATCTAAAATCTTGCCAGGAAGGAATAGAGGAATTAAAAGTGGGTGTCCCTAAGGAGTATTTCATTGAAGGAATAGACCCGGAAGTAAAGGCTGCCCTGGAAAAAGCTTTGAAAATATTTGAAAAATTAGGAGCAAGGATTGAAGAAGCATCATTACCCCACACAGAATATTCTCTACCCACTTATTACTTGATTGCTACTGCAGAAGCAAGCTCAAACTTAGCGCGATATGATGGTGTACAATATGGTTATAGAGCAGAAGAGTATGAAGATCTGTCCTCCATGTATCAGAAGACCAGAAGTGAAGGTTTTGGAAGTGAAGTAAAAAGAAGAATCATGTTAGGTACATATGCCTTGAGTTCAGGTTATTATGATGCTTATTATTTGAAAGCCCAGAAAGTTCGTACTTTGATAAAAGAAGATTTTGATAAAGTATTTAGTAAATACGATATCCTTATTACCCCTACTTCACCTACCCCTGCTTTTAAGCTGAATGAGAAGGTATCTGATCCTTTAACCATGTATCTATCTGATATTTATACCATCCCTATTAATTTGGCCGGTATACCTGCAATCTCTCTTAATTGCGGATATAGCAAAAGTAATCTGCCTATAGGTTTACAAATTATCGGTAAGCATTTTAGTGAAGAGACTATACTTCGAGCAGCTTTTAACTTTGAACAAAATAATGAAGTAGAAAAGAAGAAGCCATCGATAAAACCAGCAAAACATAAGGGGGTAAAAAAATGAGAGAAGAAGTAGTAATCGGTCTAGAAATTCATATCCAATTAATGACTAAAGCAAAAATGTTCTGTCATTGCAGTACTGATTACATTGGAAAAGAACCCAATACCAATACCTGTCCGGTATGTTTGGGTTTACCCGGTTCACTTCCTGTACTTAATAAAAAAGTATTAGAATTTGCCATAAGAACAGCGGTGGCTTTAAATTGTGAAATTAATCAGGTAAGCAGATTTCATCGTAAAAATTATTTTTATCCCGATTTACCCAAAGCTTATCAGATTTCCCAATATGATAGTCCTTTGGGGGCAAGTGGATACATGGAAATTTCCCTACCTGAAAACAAAGAAAAGCGCAGGATAAGGATTACCCGGGTTCACTTAGAGGAAGATGCCGGTAAACTGATTCACGAGGGGGATATTGCTTCCTCATCTTACTCTCTGGTAGATTATAACCGTTGCGGAATTCCTCTGGCAGAGATTGTAACCGAACCTGATTTTCGTTCTCCCGAAGAAGCTCGAATATTCTTGGTAAAATTAAGAAGTATAGTCCAGCATTTAGGAGTATGTGATGGAAATATGGAAGAAGGATCGATGCGCTGCGATGCCAATGTTTCACTTAGAGATGCGAAATCCAGTACTTTAGGCACCAAGGCAGAAATAAAGAATATGAATTCGTTTAAGGCAGTCAAAAAAGCCTTGCAATTTGAGGTGGACCGCCAAAAGAAGCTCTTGGCTGAGGGGATAGAGATAATTCAGGAAACCAGGCACTGGGATGAATCAAAAAGTGTTACTATCTTAATGCGAAGCAAAGAAGAAGCCCATGATTATCGTTATTTTCCCGAACCGGATCTCCTGCCTCTTAAAGTAGATTTAAAAATGGTTGAGGAGATCAGGAGAAGTCTTCCTGAACTACCTGAAGCAAGAAGAGAGCGGTTCATCAAAAATTATCAGATTCCCGAATATGATGCCGAGATATTAACTTCAAGCAAAGCATTGGGTGATTTTTACGAAAAGGCTGCTTCCTTATATTCCCATAGTAAAGTTTTAAGTAATTGGATTATGGGAGAATTAATGCGTTATTTAAATGAAAACAAAGTAGAGATAGAAGATTCTCCTATTTCTCCAGAAAAATTAGTTGGGATGTTGAAATTAATTGATGAGGGAATAGTTAGCGGTAAGATGGCTAAAGGCATCTTTGAAAAGATGTTTAAGACCGGGAAGGATGCCTCTAAAATCGTGAAAGAAAGCGGAATTACTCAGATTACCGATAAAAATGAATTATTTGCAGTAATAGATATAGTGATTAAGGAAAACCCCAGGTCGGTAGAAGATTTTAGTGAAGGAAAAGAAAAAGCTTTACACTATTTAGTAGGCCAGGTTATGCATTATACTAAAGGAAGGGCAAAACCCGGCTTTGTCTTTGAAGCTTTAAAACAGAGGATAAAAAAAATATAAAACAGGAAGGGCACAATTCCTGTCTGCGTGCAGGCACGCACAACAGGCAGGTATTGTGCCCCTACAAAATTATAAGATGGGAATTTAGCATTTTATTATCTTTTTTTAAAGAGATTAAAAAATTTATCCTGATAATGTTCGAATAATCCCCAATTATCCAGTTCTTCTTTTAATTCAACCGGCTCCAGTTCTCCTTTTTCCACTAATTTAAATAATATTTCTATTTCTTCTCGGGCAGCTACCGGGACACCATATCTATCTTTAGAGATGATAGCTTGACCAATCTGGTTTACGCCTATAAACCCTCTTCTTCTAAAATCAGGTACCTGAGCAGTATAAACACTTCTAACCATCATATCTAAAATAAACTTCGAGAGAGATACGTCCCATAGACCGGCTACACCCTTAATAACAGCACAAAGGGTATCTCCTTTTTTATCAATCTCATGGTTAATATTTTCTGCTACGGTTAACAAAGGACCGGAAACGAAATTCATTTCATCAAGTTCTTTGTTAACTTTAAATTTATAAAGAATTCCCGCTAAATCAGGATATTGACTGGTCAGTATTTCAAAAGCCTTTTTAGCTTCACCGCTAAATCCCTCTATCCTAAACATATAAGAAGGGGTAAGTAATTTGGGTTGATACCAGCTTACTTTTCCTTCCCGAACCACAGTTTCTAAATTATCTTTGGTAAATTCAGAATATACTGGTTCAGTTAGAACATAATAATGAATGACCGAGGAACCAAAAGTAGATATTAGTTGTTTAGGTCTTCTTAATATTTCAGTATGTTCAAAGGCATGCCTTATTTTTTCATCTATATTCATTTTTACTCCTGCTTAATTCGAAAAAATATTTAATTCTTTTTCTATTTCTTTATCCAATACGAAATACGCTATACGAGTTTTTTATAATTCCTGTTTTATATTATCTTTTATCTTTACGAGATACGATTACGAGATACTTATTGCTGTTCTGATTTCTGTATCATATCTTCCTATTTTCATTTCTTTACTATTCACTATTCACTAACGACTATTCACTATTTTATAATCAACATGACAAAAAAAATATTTTAATATATAATAGTACTACGTATTATTTTACTACAAAAAATATAATTTTACCATAGGAAGTGGCTGATTATGTCCAAAGTATTAATGAAAGTTGACGGTGCCTGTTATCCCAACCCAGGGAATATGGCAATTGGGATAGTGATTTATAAAGATGGGAAATTATTTAAAAAAATAAGTGAGGCCATCGGTTATGGAACCAATAATGTTGCTGAATATAAAGCCTTAATTAGAGGATTGGAAGAGGTAAAAGAAATAAACCCTGAGAGGGTGGATATATATTGTGATAGCCAACTACTGGTTAAACAATTAAATAAAAAGTACAAAGTTAGGAATAAAGGGATAGTCCCACTATTTATTCGGGTTGAAGAAATTATTCGAACTATTCCAGGGAAAGTATATTTCATCTGGAATAGAAGAGATGACAATACCATGGCCGATGGCCTGGCTAAAAGAGCTCTGACTGAAGAAGAAATAAGCAAGAGGGAACAGTCTGTTAAAGATTTAAAGGTAGAACAAAAAGATGATTATTTTTTAGTAAGTAGTTCAAAGCCGGGAAAATATTATAAGGTTGATATAAATATTCCTCAGTGCGAATGTATAGATTTTTTAAGAAGAGCTCGAAAATTAAAACTCGAGTGTAAGCATATAATGGCAGTTCGGAATTTTTTGCAAGAATCGGGAAGAAAAAGAGAGACCAAGAATAGGCCAGAGATGAAAATTTTGATATTAAGCAAGATGGTGAAACCTCAAGTATGGGAAAAGGTATTTGATGAATTAAATGAAAAGGCAAAACTTAATTTAGAGTTTATTATATCTAAAAAAGATGAAAGGGAAACTATTGAAAAATATCTCAAAGAAGTTGAAGCGGTAATAGGAGGAACTTTTAGTAAAGAAGATCTTGAACAGGCCAAGAAATTAAAATTAATTCAAATTCCTTTTGCCGGGGTAGATAAATTAGATTTTAGTTTGTATAAAAATTATCCAGATATATTTATTTGTAATATCCATACCAATAAGTTTGCAGTTGCCGAACACGCCTTTGCTCTTATTTTAGCTTTGGCTAAAAATATTGTTATTAACGACAGAGATTTAAGATTGGGTAAATGGCATGGCTTTCCAGCCAAAGAGCCTACAGTTCAACTTCAGGGGAAAAGTTTGGGAATAGTAGGTTTGGGATCAATTGGATGGGAGATTGCTAAAATTGGTCATACCTTAGGCATGAAAGTGTTTGCTTTAAAAAGGAAGATAGAAGAGAGGGATTTAAAAAAGAAAAATATTTTGGAATTTTTGGGAGAGAAAAAAGATTTGGCAGAAGTGATTAAAGAATCAGACTTTATTGTGGCAGCTGTTCCTCTGACTAAGGAAACCAGGGGATTAATTGGAAAGGAAGAGCTAAAGTTAATGAAGGGAAAATATCTTATAAATATTTCCCGAGGTGTGGTGATAGACGAGGAAGCTTTATTTAAATCTTTAAAAGAAGGTAATCTTACTGGAGCAGCAATAGATACCTGGTATCAATATCCTTCTTCGGAACAGAGAGAAGTGTTACCCAGTAAATATGATTTTAATAAATTAGCTAATGTAGTGATGAGTCCTCATACAGCAGGCTATACTGATAGAGCATTAGAAGAAAATATAAAGTCTGTTTTTGATAATATAGTGAAGATTTATTACGGGGAAGAACCAGAAAGTAGAATAGATCCTGAATTGGAATATTGATGATATTCTAATTCTAAGCTAAAAACTTAAAGCGAAAAGCGCAAAACCATAATTCAAAATTTAAAACATTTTTCGTATAAAGTATATTATTATCGTATAAAGGGGCAGATAAATCCGCCCCTTTATGTTTTGGTAATTATTTTTGGGCGTATGCAATACGCCCCTACTTCTTTCCTAACTATTCACTATTCACTAACGACTATTCACTATTTTAGGGTCTATTCAAGTATTTCAAAAATTCAGAATCAGTAGAAAGCAAGATCGTAGTTTTTTCTTTAAAAGTTTTTCTATAAGCTTCTAAAGTTCTATAAAACTTATAAAATTCAGGATCTTGATTGAAACTTTCGGCATAGATTTTGACAGACTCTGCCTCTCCTTCACCTTTTAAAATCTGGGCAGATTTGTAAGCTTCTGCTAAAATAACGGTTTTCTCTCTTTCGGTTTCGGCAATAATTTTCGCTGATTCTTCTTCTCCTTCAGCTCGGTACTGTTTAGCTATGCGCTCTCTTTCTGCTTTCATTCTATCAAAGATATATTTTTCATTTTCGGGAGGTAAATCTACCCGTTTAATCCTTACATCTACAATTTGTATTCCATAAGTATTGGCTTTTTCATTACTTATCTCGGTGACTCTTTTCATAATACCTTCTCTTTTTTCCGAAACTATTTCGCTCATATTGTATAATCCTAAGTCAACTCTCAATTCGGAATAAATGATATCATCTAATCTTACCTGGGCGCCATTTAAATCTCGAACTGTTTGTAAAAACTTTAAAGGATCGATAATTTTCCAACGAGCATAATTATCCACAATGAGAGTCTTTTTATCTTTAGTAATGATTTCGGTCGGGGCAGAATCGTAAGTTAATAGTCGATCTTCAAAAAATACTACATTCTGAATGAAGGGAACTTTCCAGTTTAAACCGGACTCTTTAATCTCTCTTATTGGTTTACCAAATTGTAATACAATAGCTTGTTTAGTTTCGTCAACAATAAATAAACTTAAATTAGCTAAGAATAAGATTACTACAATAAGTATTATTAATAGCGTTCCTTTTTTCATTACTTGGTCACCTCCTGGGAAGGGGCAGTTAGGATACTTGAATCACCTAAAGGCAATAAATTTATTAAAGATTGATTTTCCTTTAAATCGACTATTACTTTATTCATGTTCGGTAAAATTTCTTCCATAGTTTCCAGATAGAGACGAGCCTGAGTTATATATTCACCTTTTTTATATTCAGTTAAAATATTATTGAATTTTGCAACATCACCCTCCGCTTTTTTTATTCTTTCGATTTTATAACCTTCTGCTTCTTTAGTCATTTGTACTGCTTCCCCGCGAGCTTTGGGGATTAGATCATTTTCATATCCTTGAGCTTGATTTATATACTTACTCTTGTCTTCTTTTGCACTGGCTACATCTTTAAAGGCTTCTTGTACTTCTTTAGGGGGGTTAACATCTTGTAATTGAACTGCCACTACGAAGATTCCTGATTTATACGAATCTAAAAGATCTTGAAGTAATTTTTTTGTTTCCTCTTGTATTTCATATTTTCCTACCGTAAGCGCATCATCAATTTTTCTTCCTCCGATTACCTGTCTTAAGCTTGCTTCAGCAGCATTTCTGACTGTCTCTTCGGGTAAAATAATATTAAAGAGATAGCTAACCGGGTCCTTTATTTTGTATTGCACAATCGCATCTGCGCTGACAATATTTTCATCACCGGTAAGCATTAATGCTTCATCTGGTATTTCTTGGTAGCGGGTAATTTGACCAGTAACAATAGAACGAAACCCTATTTCGATTCTTTTTACCTGAGTGACGGCTGGAGTAACTACTGTTTCCAGGGGATAGGGTAAGTGATAATTAAGCCCCGGACTTTCTATGCGGACAAATTTACCAAATCTTCTAATCACTCCTTGCTCATCAGGCGCAACTACAAAAATACCAGTAGAAAGATAAGCAACAATCAATATCGCCAAGATAATAGTTAATAATGTTTTACTGAATTTTAATTTTGGTATTTTTTGGGCAAGATTAATAATCTTCTCTTTTTCCTCATCATAATAATCTGGCATGATAATTTCCTCCTTTAATTAATATTTGTTATTAAAACTATAACATTAATTCGGATTATTCTCAAATTTATTATATAGTATTAGTAAAGAGAGAAGAGTAAAGAGAAAAATGTCTGAAAAATAAAAAAAACTTTCAAGATTTGAGAATCTAGTAAAAGGAATGGGAGCCGTTAAAAATGTTTATTAATTATCCGCTTAATATTTTTTTTCAGTTGAACAGTTTCTTCCTTAACTAAATACTACATACTCGATACTAGTAGAGCGTTTCTTTAATAATGTTACAATGATTTGTCATTGCGAGCGATAGCGAAGCAATCTCAAGCCTTATAAATAAAGGGATTGCTTCGTCGCTTTGCTCCTCGCAATGATAGAACAAAATGTAAAGATATTTAGAGAACGCTTTACTAGGTACTAGATACTAAATTGCCCTTGAAAAGAAAATTCAAACAGTTTATAATAAATAAAATTTCGTATAATTGGTGTTAATCCAAAAAGTAAACATAATGATAACCAAAATGATAACGATAAATGAATTATTGTAATAGGTAATTAATAAATATAGATTAAAAAAATGAATGAAGGGAGAAATCAAAGATGGCTTTTGTAACCACTAAAGAAATGTTAAAAGATGCTCAGAAAGGAAGATACGGTATTGGTGCATTTAATGCCAATAATATGGAGATTATTCAGGCAATAATAGAAACTGCCGAGGAAGAAAAAGCGCCGGTGATTTTACAGGCTTCTCAGGGAGCTATAAAATATGCGGGGTTAGATACTATTGTAGCTATGGTTAAAGTCATGGCTGAAAAAGTAAAAGTACCAATAGCTTTACATTTAGATCACGGTACAGATTATTACCAAAATATAAAATGTTTAAGAGCAGGGTTTACCTCTCTAATGTATGACGGGTCAAAATTACCATTCAACGAAAATGTTGATATGACTAAAAAAGTAGTGGAGATGGCTCATGCCTGTGAAATTCCGGTAGAGGCAGAATTAGGCCGGATAGGTACTATGGGAGACAGTGATGAACCCGGGGTGGCTTTGGAGAAAGTAAAAGAGAGTATGGCTGTTCCGGAGGAAGCTGCAAAATTTGTAGAGTTGACCGGAATTGATTCTCTTGCTGCTGCCGTGGGGACAATTCATGGATGTCGTACTCCTTTTGCAAAGTTAGATATCCCCCGCATCGAGAAAATAAGAGAATTAACCGGAGTTCCTTTGGTTTTACATGGTGCCTCCGGAGTGAATGATGATGAGGTCAGAAAAGGCATTACTGCCGGAATATGCAAGATAAATATAGATACCCGCATTAGAATGATTTTTACCAAAAAGATGAAAGAGATACTTGAAGAAAACCCAAACCAGATTGACCCGCGTAAAATATTGGAACCAGCAAAAGATGCAGCCAAAGAAATCATAAGAGATAGAATGAGAGTTTTTGGTTGTACTGGAAAGGCGCGATGAATATGATTAAAAGAGTAGGCATTTTAACCGGTGGAGGAGATTGTTCCGGATTAAATCCAACTATCAGAGGTGCAGTTTACCGGGCTCAGGATTATAATTACGAAGTCTATGGCATTCAAGAAGGATGGAAGGGATTGGTAAAGGGAAATCTAAGCCCCCTATCTTTAGAACAGGTGAAAGAAATTATTGATCAAGGTGGAACTATTTTAGGAACTTCAAGATTAAATCCTTATAAAATAGATAATGGTATTAAACAAGTTCTTGATTCAATAAAAAGGTTAAAATTAGATGCGGTAATAGCTATTGGCGGGGAAGATACTTTAGGAGTAGCTAATAAATTATTTAAAGAGGAAAATATTAAATTGATTGGTGCTCCCAAGACTATGGATAATGATCTTAGCGGGACAGATTACACTTTTGGTTTCGATAGTTCAGTCACCCGGGCAATTGAGGCGATGCGAAGCCTTCAAGATAGTGGACGCTCTCATCGCAGAATAATGGTTTTAGAAGTAATGGGAAGACATGCCGGTTGGGTTGCTCTATTTACCGGTATGGCTTCTGGTACAGATTGGACTCTTATTCCTGAAGAAAAAACAGATATAAAGAAGATGTGTCAGCATTTAAAGGAGGTCTATAAAAAGAATAAATATGCTTCTGTGGTAATATCGGAAGGAGTAACGCTTCCTGGCATAGATATAGAGAAGGAAAGCTTGGACCAATTTGGGCATATGATATTACGTAATAGAGGAGTGGGAAATCTCCTGGCTGATTTAATTGAAAAGAATACCGGCATTGAAACTCGCCATGCAGTGATAGGTCATATTCAAAGAGGTGGTTCTCCTACACTTTTTGACCGCATTTTAGGTCTCAGGTGTGGAGTTACTGCCGTAGATCTGATTGCTCAAGGAAAATATGGTTATATGGCTGCTTTAAAAGGAAATGAAGTTATCGGTGTCCCTTTGGAAGAAGCAGTAAGTAAAATTAAAGTAGTCGATAAAAAATGGTGGGAATTAGCTCAAGTATTTTTTAAGTAAAAAACCGTATCGAGTATATAGTATCGAGTATATAGTAAAGAGAGAAAAGCAAAGAGAAGAATGACTGAAAAGATAAAATATATTTGTCGAATGACAGTAAAACTAATACAAAAATTATAATCCAAATTTATATAAAGTATTCTTTGTTTTTAATATATACTCGGTACTCGATACTCGATACTATATACTGTTCTTACTCGATACAAGATGTAGACTAGGGGGTTTATCGTGTGGCATGCAAACTTTGTTCACCTACATGTACATAGTGAATATAGTCTATTAGATGGAGCCTGCCGAATATCAGAATTAGTAGCTCAAGCAAAAAAGAATAAGATGCCCGCCCTGGCTATTACCGATCACGGGGTTATGTATGGAGCTATACAATTCTACAAAGAAGCTATTCGACAAGGAATAAAACCTATAATAGGCTGCGAAATGTATGTTGCGCAGCAAAGTAGGTTCGATAAATCCTCCCAAAGAAAAGAAACCCCTCATCATCTCATACTGCTGGCTAAAAACAATGAAGGCTATAAAAATTTAATAAAGTTAGTTACTTTATCTTATCTGGAAGGTTTTTATTATAAACCAAGAATTGATAAAGAATTATTAAGAGAACATAGCAATGGATTAATTGCCCTTTCAGCCTGCTTAAAAGGAGAAATCTCTCAATGCATTTTACAGAAAAATATTAAGAAAGCAAAAGAAGTGGCACTTGATTTTTTAAATATTTTTGGAGAAGATAATTTTTATTTAGAATTGCAAAAAAACGGTATTCCCGAACAGGAAATTGTAAATGAAAATCTCATTGAAATAAGCCAGGAACTCTCTATTCCAGTAGTAGCGAGCAATGATATCCATTATATAAATAAGGAAGATGCTCGAGCCCACGAAATTTTACTTTGTATCCAAACAGCGACTAATTTAAGCGATTCCAAGCGTTTAAAATTTGCTACCGATGCATTTTATTTTAATTCTCCAGAAGAGATGAACAATAATTTCTCAAAAGTTCCACAAGCCCTCGAAAATACTCTTCGTATTGCCGAAAAATGTAATTTAGAAATTGATTTTAGACAAGCTCAATTGCCAGAATTTAAAGTTCCTCCTGAATATAATATTAACACTTATTTAAAAGAACTTTGCTATAAAGGGCTTAATGAGAGATATTCTGAGGTTACAAAACAATTAGAGGGGAGGTTGGAGTACGAACTTTCAGTTATTAAAAAGATGGAATTTGAACCTTATTTTTTAATTGTATGGGACTTTGTAAGATATGCCAAAGAAGAAGGAATTATGGTGGGACCTGGCCGAGGTTCTGCAGCAGGGAGTTTAGTTGCCTATTGTCTAAATATTACCAATATTGATCCTATAGCCTACGGATTGCTGTTTGAAAGGTTTTTAAACCCTGAAAGAATCAATATGCCAGACTTCGATATTGATTTTTGTTACGAAAGAAGAGAAGAAGTAATAGAATATGTTTCCAAAAAATATGGTAACGATAAAGTAGCTCAGATAATTACTTTTGGTACTATGGCGGCTAGAGCTGCCGTGAGAGATGTGGGGAGAGCACTGGGAATTGCCTATGCTCGAGTGGATACTATTGCCAAAATGATCCCTTGGGAACCCAATATTACCATTGAAAAGGCTTTAAAGATGGAGAGCCGACTCAAGGAGTTAATGAAAAACGATGAGGATATAAAAAAATTGATTGAGACGGCTTCTTCTTTAGAAGGTTTATCACGACATGCTTCTACTCATGCTGCGGGTATAGTTCTTTCTCGAAAGCCACTGGCTGATTATGTTCCTCTACAAAAGACAGCAGAAGGAGAAATATGTACTCAATATGCTATGGCTGAATTAGAAGAACTGGGATTATTAAAGATGGATTTTTTAGGACTTCGCACTCTGACGGTTATAAGCAATGCCTTAAAAATAATAAAGCATACTCGGGGAGAAATGGTTGATATAAACAAGATTCCTTTGGATGACAAGAAGGTGTACAAGATGTTGTCTAAAGGAAATTGTGCTGGTATTTTCCAATTAGAGAGCGAGGGGATGAGAGATTTAGTTAAAAGATTAAAGCCTGAAAATATAGAAGATATCACTGCCTTGCTGGCATTATATAGACCTGGTCCTTTGGGGAGCGGTATGATCGAGGATTTCATCAATAGGAAGAAGGGAATTATCGAAATAAAATATGCACATCCTCAATTAGAATCTATACTAAAAGAAACTTATGGAGTAATCGTTTATCAGGAACAGGTTATGAAAATTGCCAGTGAATTGGCCGGGTTTACTTTGGGACAGGCAGATATCCTGCGAAAAGCTATAGGGAAAAAACAGAAAGGAGTGATGGAAAAACAAAGGGAACTTTTTACAAAGGGAGCTCAAAAAAATAATATTAAAAAAAATACAGCTGCTGAAATATTTGATTTGATTGCTTATTTCGCCGGATATGGTTTTAATAAATCTCACAGCGTTTCTTACGCCTTTATCTCATATCAGACGGCCTATTTAAAGACTCATTATACCATAGAATATATGGCCTCTTTACTTACCAGTATAATGGGAAACAACGATAAAGTAGCTTTGTATATAAAAGAATGTCGGAATATGAATATTGAAATACTGCCTCCCGATATAAATCAGAGTTTAGTAAATTTCACTGTAGTAGGGGGAAAGGCTATTCGTTTTGGGTTAGCTGCCGTGAAAAATGTTGGCGAGAAAGCTATAAAAAGCATTATCGATGAACATAAAAGAAATTCTAATTTTACTTCTTTGCTCGATTTTTGCCAGAGAGTTGATTTAAGAGTAGTAAATAAGAGGGTAATCGAAAGTTTAATAAAGTGTGGTGCCTTCGATTCTATCGGTGCAAGAAGATCCCAATTATTGGCAGTTTTAGATCTATCATTAAAAAACGGGCAAGAATATCAAAAATCCAAGAGAAATGGACAGACCTCAATCTTTGATCTTTTCGAAGAAAATAGCCAAGTGAAAAATAGCAGTAATTACCAGGAAAGGTTACCAGATATATCAGAATTTTCTAAAAATGAACTTTTAGCTATGGAGAAGGAAATGTTAGGATTGTATATTTCCTATCACCCATTGAATGATTACAGTGAAAGATTAAAGAAAATTATCACTTGCACCTCAATCGAATTAACCAATTTTTCAGATAAAAGTAGAGTAATTTTAGCTGGAGTGGTTAATAATTTAAAAAGAAAGAGTACCAAAAATGGGAATCTTATGGCATTTATTACCTTAGAAGATTTAGAGGGCAGTGTAGAAATAATAGCGTTTCCTAAGGTTTATGAAAAATGCAAAGAAATGATAAAAGAAGATGAGATTATCATAACAGAAGGACATATTGATGTGGCAGAAGGAAAGACAAAAATTATTGCTGAGAAGATATCTCTTTTAGAAAAATATATAGAAAATAAAAGACCTGCTCCTAAAACAGAAAAAATGAATCAGAATCTTGCTGAAGAACTTCATCTTGAGATTAACACAGGAAAAAATGAGCCTGATCTTTTAGGAAGATTGAAAGAATTATTTTATGGTTATCCAGGGGAAAGTCAAATAGTACTTCATTTTAAGGATAAAGATAAGGATAAAACTATACTGCATGCCATAGATAAAAAATACTCAGTTAACCTTGGTGGTAAATTTATGGAAGAGGTTCGTAGTATTTTAGGAGATGAAAAAATATGGACAAAAAAATGTTAAAAAATAATAAAAATAACTATTAGATTAGAGGATTTGTTTATCATGTGGAAAGTCATCTATATTGCTAAGGATTTTTTATTAGCCAGAAATTTAGAAAAAGTATTAAAAGAAAAAGGGATTGTAACTATTCTAAACCAATTAGAAGTGGGGAAAAATGAATTATACGGAAATGTAGAAATTTTAGTTCCTAAATGCGAAATTCAAGAAGCAGTTGATTTAATCAATCAAGTTCTGATTTGTAATGATGATTTTTTAGATGATGATGATTAGTATATAGTATATAGTATATCGTATATCGTATATCGTATTTAGTAAAGAAAACAGAAGTGAGAGGTCAGATGATAAGATAGTATCAAGTATCGAGTTATATAGCAATAAAAATAAGAGAGAGAAAAAATAGGGGCCTATTGCACCCCCCCCCTGATAGAATTAGGACTCTTATTTCCTGAATTCTTTTTACGACATACGATATACGACATACGATATACGAGAAAGTGGTGCCGAAGGTCGGAGTCGAACCGACACGAGCTGTGAGGCTCGCTGGATTTTGAGTCCAGTGCGTCTACCAATTTCGCCACTCCGGCATAGGTGTGTCTCTGTTTAAAAATTATAGGTTAAGTGATATTTATTGTCAAGAAAAAATAGAAAAAATAGAACGAAAGAAGAGAGTTATGAATAACCGGAAAAAATTTATTTTGATTGATGGACAAGGTTTACTCTACCGTGCTTATTATGCTTTACCTCAATTAACTACCACTTATGGCCAGATAATCAATGCAGTTTACGGGTTTACTATGATATTAATCAGATTATTGGAAGAAGAGAAACCAGAATATATTGTAGTTACCTTTGATACTCCTGTTCCTACTTTTCGACATAAGGAGTTTAAAGAATACAAAGCTCATCGGAAGAAAATGCCTGACGAATTGATCAGCCAAATTCCTCTAATTAAAGAAATTATAAATAATTATAATATTACTATTTGCTCAAAAGAAGGTTATGAAGCAGATGATGTTATTGGTACTATTGCAAGGGAAGCAGAAAAAAGAAATTGTAATACATTTATTGTTACCGGAGATAAAGATGCTTTTCAGCTTATCTCTCCCTACACTAAGGTAATGACTACTATCAAGGGAGTTACCGAGGTGAAAATTTATGATGAAGAAGGTATAAAGAAAAAATACGGAGTAGATCCGGAGAGAATAGTTGATATTTTAGCGTTAAAGGGGGATATATCTGATAATATTCCAGGTGTTCCTGGTATAGGAGAAAAAACTGCCGCAGCTTTAGTTAAAGAATTGGGCAGTGTAGAAAATATTTTGAATAATACAGAAAAAATATCCAAAAAATCTTTGAGAGAACAGATAGAGAAATATGAAGACCAGATTAGGATGAGTAAAATGTTGGCTACTATAGTAAGAGAGGTACCCATAAAGTACGATTTTGATTCTTTTAAAGTAAAACTGCCAAATTACGAGGAATTGTGGAAAATTTTTAAGAAATTAGAATTTAAAAATCTATTAAAAAAGATTGCTTCTAAAATTAATCATGAAAAAACTATGCTAAAATTCAATTTGATCGGCACTGAAGAAGGATTAGAAGGATTAACTAATAAAATTATAGAAAAGAAATATTTTTCTTTCTATTTGGTTACTTCCTCAGACCATGCGATTTCATCAAATATTTTAGGAATTGCACTCAGTTTCAAAGATAACGAAAATTATTATATCCCGTTATTTGCTTTAAATTTAATAGAAAATTCCAAATGTCTTTCTCTCGAATTAGTTTTAAGTAAATTGCGTCCATGTTTTGAAAACCAGGGAATTATTAAAATTAGTCATAACCTTAAATTTAATTTCATAGTTCTTTGTAGGCATGAAGTTGAAATAGAAGGAAATAATTTTGATACTATGATTGCTGCTTATTTGTTAAATCCCTCAAGAGAGAGCTATGGTTTAAGGGATTTGTTCTGGGAATATTTAAAATATTTTAAAAACGAAGATAAAGAAATTAAAAAAAAGGTTATTATGAGTATAAGCATAGTAGAAGCTTGCGAAAATGCACAGAATATTTTGAAATTAAAAGATATTTTAGAAGAAAAAATGGAAGAAAAAAACTTAATTTCATTATTTGGAAAAATTGAAATGCCTTTAGTAAAAATATTAGGAGAAATGGAGATCAATGGCATAAAAGTGAATATTGATTTTTTAAAATTGATGTCCAGACAAGTGGATACCCGCCTTGAAGAGCTGAAAAATACTATTTATAATCTATCTGGAACGGAATTTAATATTAATTCTCCTAAACAGTTGAGTGTTTTACTTTTTGAAAGATTAAAACTGCCGGTAGTAAAAAAAACAAAAACTGGCTATTCTACCAATGCGGATGTACTTAATATCTTAGCTCCCCAGCACAAGGTTGTGTCTTTCATTCTGGAATATAGAGAATTAGACAAGTTAAAGAATACTTATATCGATAAATTACCCTTTTTGGTTAATAGTAAAACCAGGAGGATACACACTTCTTTTCATCAAACTGTTACTTCTACAGGGAGATTAAGCAGTAGTGAGCCTAATCTTCAAAATATTCCCATTAGGACCGAAATGGGGAGAGAAATTAGAAAAGCTTTTATCGCAGAGAAAGGATTTGTGCTGCTATCTGCAGATTATTCTCAGATAGAATTGCGTATTTTGGCTCATCTCTCTCGGGATGAAAGTTTGCTTAATGCTTTTAAAAATGATGAAGATATCCATGCTTATACTGCCTCGGGAATATTTAACCTTGATCAAAATATAATTAGCGGGCAGATGAGAAGAATGGCTAAGGTAATTAATTTTGGTATTATTTATGGAATGAGTAGTTATGGGCTGGCAAGCAATTTGGGGGTAGGGAGAGAAGAAGCCGAAAAATATATTAATAATTATTTTTTTAGATATCAAGGTGTAAAAAGATATATTGAAAGGGAGAAAGAAGAAGCTCAAAAGAAGGGCTATGTATTAACTTTACTAAACCGAAGGAGATATTTGGAAGGTATAAACAGTAAAGATAGAAAAATCCATGAATTTAATGAGAGAATTGCTATTAATGCTCCAATTCAAGGAAGTGCAGCTGATTTAATAAAATTAGCCATGATTAAAATAGATGAATCCTTCAAAAAAGAACGATTTAAAAGTAGATTACTACTCCAAATACACGATGAGTTAATATTTGAGGTTTACCAGCCAGAGTTAGAAAAAGTCAAGTCCATTATTAAAGAGATTATGGAACATAGTTTAGAACTTTCTGTTCCTGTAAAAGTAAATTTGAAGACGGGTAATAATTGGGCAGAATTAAATTAGTGAATAGTCGTTAGTGAATAGTGAATAGTCTTTAGTAAAGAAAATAAAAAAAGTAGGGCGTATTGCATACGCAAGGTAAAAAATTACGGAATCTTTACTTGATACTCGATACTGGATACTAAAATATTATACTATGTGCTATACGCTAGGCTTGTATAACTAAAGACTATTCACTAACGACTAATTCAGGAGAGGAATCATGGCATTGATTATTGGTCTTACCGGCGGGATTGTAAGTGGTAAAAGTACGGTGGCTAGAATGTTTAAAGATTTTGGGGCTAAGATTATTGATGCTGATATACTTGGCCATAGCGTAATTTTACCATACAAACCAGCCTGGAAGGAAATAGTTAAATTATTTGGGGAAGATATTTTGGGAAAGGATCTGACTATCAATAGAGAAAAATTGGGAAAAATAGTTTTTGCAGATCAGGCTCTCTTAAAAAAATTAAATGAAATTACTCATCCTGAAATAATGAAGTTGATTAAAAAAGAAATAAATTTGGTAAGAAATAAAACTCCTAACCAGGAAAAAATATTAGTTATAGATGCTGCCTTAATCTATGAAGCTAAGATAGATAGATTAATGGATAAGATAATAGTTGTATATATAGATGAAGATGAGCAGATAAAGAGATTAATTAAAAGAAACAATTTATCCAAAGATGAAGCCTTACAGAGGGTAAAATCGCAAATACCCATGAAAGAAAAAATTAAAATGGCTGACTATGTGATAGATAACAATGATACGTTAGATAAAACGAAGAAACAAGTTGAAACATTCTGGCAGAGTCTCGTATCTAGTAGAGCGTTTCTTTAATAATGTTACAATGATTTGTCATTGCGAGCGATAGCGAAGCAATCTCAAGTCCTTATAAATAAAGGGATTGCTTCGTCGCTTTGCTCCTCGCAATGACAGAACAAAATGTAAAGATATTTAGAGAACGCTGTACTAGTATATCGTATATCGTGAAGAAAATAAAAAGAGAAAAATTATTAAAACAACACGGGTCGAATAAATTCAACCCCTACACCAAAAGCAATACTTTATTACAAAGGTTTTGAATTTTGAATTATGGCTTTTCGTTTTTCTGCCTGTGCGTTGCCTGACTGCGAGCGTACTCGCTCAGGCAGGCACGCAGACAGGTCGCTTTAAATTTTTAGCTTAGCAAAGAGATTGGCACGCTCCGATAAATTAGAGCAATGGCAATTGGAATAAATCATTTTTTAATTCTCTAACGATATACGACAAACGATATACGACAAACGATATACGACATACGAAAGAAGGGGTGAATATAATGAGCCTTGCTGAAATTATTAAAGTTGCCCGAGGAGAGGAAAAAGCAGATCTATTATTAAAAAATGGGAAGATAATTAATGTTTTTTCCGGAGAAACATATACTTCCGATGTTGCAATTTATAAAGATATGATTGTAGGATTAGGGGAAGGATATAACGCTGATAAGGAAATAGATATTTCTAATTGTTACCTGTCTCCTGGATTTATAGATGGCCACATTCACTTAGAAAGTTCTATGGTCAAAATTTCGGAATTTGCTAAGACTGTAGTGCCAAAAGGGACAACTTCAGTGATTATTGATCCTCACGAAATTGCCAATGTATTGGGCTTAGAAGGTATCAGGTATATGTTAGAATCCAGCAAATATAGTCCTTTAAATATTTTTATGATGCTTCCTTCTTGTGTTCCCGCTTCATCTTTAGGAACTTCCGGAGCAAATCTTAGTGTAAATGATTTATTTCCCCTTTTAGACGAAAAATGGGTTTTAGGGTTGGGAGAGATGATGAATTTTCCGGGAGTTTTGAACCAAATTCCTGATGTATTGGATAAAATCGTAGTACTTTCAAAAAAATGCATTGACGGTCATGCTCCCAATTTATCCGGCAAGGATCTTTGTGCCTATGTTTCTGCTCAAATTAGATCTGACCATGAATGTACTACGGTAGAAGAGGCTAAAGAAAAATTGAGATTAGGTATGTATATTATGTTGAGAGAAGGGTCAGTCACTCGAAATTTAATCGACCTTTTACCCCTTATAAACCCTGATAATTCCCGGAGATGTTTCTTTTGTTGTGATGACCGCCACCCCAAAGATTTAATTGAAGAGGGGCATATTAATTATATTATAAAAACTGCTATCAAGAAGGGTATAGATCCTGTTGCCGCTATAAGGATGGCCACCATAAATACTACTGAATATTTTAGACTAAGAAATTTAGGTGCAATTGCTCCTGGTTATGCGGCTAATTTAGTTGTCTTTGATAATTTTAAAGATTTTAATATCCTTAAAGTTTTTAATAATGGAAAATTGGCTGCCGAAAACGGAAAGTTAGTAGAACTAAGTGCCAAACTATTGGAGGTACCCATTAGAGGATCAATTAATATTAAGTGGCTTTATCCCGAAGATTTTAAGATTCCCGTAAGAGGGAGTAGATGCAGAGTTATAAAAATTACATCAGGTCAAATTATTACTGAAGAAACTATAGAAGTTCCTAAAATCGAAGAAGGCTTTGTAGTTTCTGATACCAAACGTGATATTTTAAAAATTGCTGTAGTAGAAAGACATCATGCTTCTGAAAAAGTAAGTAGAGGTTTAGTGAAAGGTATTGGCCTGAAAAGAGGCGCATTGGGGTCATCTGTTGCCCATGATTCCCACAATATTATCATTGTGGGCACTAATGATAAAGATATGTTGAATGTCGGGGCCGCTATTGCTAAGATGGGAGGCGGATTGGCAATATCCGTGGATGAAAAAATAGTAGATTCACTGCCTCTGCCTATTGCTGGTTTGATGTCAGATAGACCTTTATTAGAGGTGAAAGAAAATTTAGACTCCATCTACAAAACTGCCAAAGATTTAGGAGTTACAGTAGACAATCCTTTCATGAGTATCGCTTTCTTATCTTTAGAAGTGGCTCCCCATATTAAAATAACCAATAGAGGCTTGGTAGATGTTAATAATTCAAAAATTGTAGATTTGTTTGTAGATTAAGCTGATTAAGTAATTTACCAATTTACCAATTCACCGATTCCCCAATTAAAAAAATGTCGTTAGTGAATAGTATATCGTATATCGCGTGAAAAGAATAAGATTTGTGTTTTGTTTGCCTTGGTCACGATGCATCGTGCCCCTACAAATTACTTATTGCCATATCTATATAATATATATTCGATATGCTCTTTTCCAGTTAATCTTTTCTTTTTTTAACTATATACGATATACGATATACTATATACGCTATACGATATACGATATTAAGAGTATAATTATTTAAGGGCAGAAGTGAGTTTTAAATTTTAATTATAGTTGTAGTTTCTAAAAGGTGTTGTAAATGACTCAAGAGTTTAATTTAATATCTGATTATCCCCCTCAAGGTGACCAACCCCATGCTATAAAAAAAATATTAGAGGGTATACGCAATGGTTACAAATATCAAACTTTAATGGGAGTAACCGGTTCAGGAAAGACTTTTACTATGGCAAATGTAATTCAAAAAGTTCAATTACCCACCCTGGTTATTTCACACAATAAAACCTTGGCTGCTCAATTGTGCAGTGAGTTTAGAAGATTTTTTCCTGATAACGCTGTTGAATATTTTGTAAGCTATTATGATTATTATCAACCCGAAGCTTATATTGCGAGAACGGATACTTATATAGAAAAAGATTCCTCCATAAACGAAGAAATTGACCGTTTAAGGCTCTCTGCTACCAGTTCCCTCTTAGAAAGAAGAGATGTGATTATTGTTGCCAGCGTATCCTGTATATACGGGTTAGGTTCTCCTGCGGATTATCAAGAATTAGTATTGAAAATTAGTAAGAACGAAATTATCAAAAGAGATAATATTTTAGAGAGGCTTATAAACATACATTACGAGAGAAATGATATTGATTTTCACCGTGGGTGTTTTAGAGTAAGAGGAGATGTAATGGAAATATTTCCTTCTTATTTAGAATATGCCTTTCGTATAGAGTTATGGGGTGATAGGATAGAAGCAATTTTCGAGATAGACCCTTTAACTGGAAAAGTTATAAAGAGAAAAGATAAATTGATAGTTTATCCTGCAAAACACTTTGTTACTACTAAAGATAAATTAGAAAAAGCGCTTTTGTCTATTGAAGAAGAATTAAGAGAAAGATTAAAGTATTTTAAAAAAGAAGGAAAGCTCCTGGAGGCTCAAAGATTAGAACAAAGAACAAAATATGATTTGGAAATGTTAAAAGAAGTAGGATATTGCAGTGGAATCGAGAACTATTCTCGTCATATTAGCGGAAGAAAATCAGGAGAACCGCCGGCAACTTTGTTAGATTATTTTCCTTCAGATTTTATGATGTTTATTGACGAATCCCATGTTACTATTCCTCAATTAAGAGGTATGTTTGCGGGTGATAAGTCTCGAAAGGATAGTTTGGTAGAATATGGTTTTCGTCTACCTTCTGCCTATGATAATAGGCCACTGTATTTCAAAGAAATAGAAAATTATATGAATAAAGTTATTTTCGTTTCAGCCACCCCTGCCAAACATGAATTGGAAAGTAGCAAGCAAATAGTGGAACAGATTATCAGACCCACAGGATTGGTTGACCCGGAGATAATTTTAAGACCAGCTAAAAATCAGATTGATAACTTGATAGCGGAAATAAAAAAAAGGACAGAAAAAAAAGAGAGAGTATTAGTGACTACTTTAACTAAAAGAATGGCTGAAGATGCAGCTGAGTATTTGGAAGAAATTAATATAAAAGCAAAATATCTTCACTCAGAGATTAAGACTTTGGAAAGGATTAACATTTTAAGGGATTTAAGATTAGGTAAATTTAATGTGTTAGTAGGAGTAAATCTTTTAAGAGAAGGGTTAGACCTCCCGGAAGTCTCTTTAGTAGCTATTTTGGATGCAGACAAAGAGGGTTTTTTAAGGTCAGAAACCTCTTTAATTCAGACTATGGGGAGAGCAGCAAGAAACATAAACGGCACAGTTATTTTGTATTGTGAAAATATTACCGGGTCGATAAGAAGGGCAGTGAAAGAAACTAATCGAAGAAGGGAAATACAATTAGAATATAATCGCAAATACCAGATAACTCCCAAAACGATAACTAAGACGGTAGAAGAATTTGCGGTTATTAATCACCTAAATGGTGCCGAAGATTTTTCTGCCGTAAACGAAGAACATGAAAAATATTTAAGTAAGAGTAATTTATGGTTATTGATAAAATCATTGGAGAAAGAGATGAAGCAGGCAGCAAAAAATTTAGATTTTGAAAGAGCAGCCTTGCTGAGAGACGAGATAAGAAGATTAAAAAAAGAGGAAACTTTATTCGGAAAATAAAAGTAGTCGTTAGTCGTTAGTGAATAGTGAAGAAAAAAGAATAGTAATATATAAGGACAAGATGAATCGTTCCAACTCGTTTCAACACAGCACGCTGTGTTGCTACAATTACTGATTAATTAAAATTGACCAGGTAACTTGCTGATTATTAAATTGAATTTAATTGGTCAATTGTCAATTGCTAAATTGTAAACACTTGCATCTTACATTTGTACTAACGACTATTCACTAACGACTAACGACTAATTCAGAGGAGAGTTCTTAAATGGTTCAGGCGAAGATAATAATTAAAGGGGCACGAGAACATAATCTAAAGAATATTAATTTGGAAATACCTAGAAACAAATTAATTGTAATTACCGGATTGAGCGGTTCCGGTAAATCTTCTTTAGCTTTTGATACGATTTATGCAGAAGGCCAGAGAAGATATATTGAATCTTTGTCTTCTTATGCTCGTCAATTTATGGAAAGAATGAAAAAACCTGACCTGGATTACATCGAAGGATTATCGCCGGCGATTTCTATTGATCAGAGAAAAGCAAGTAAGAATCCTCGCTCTACCGTAGGCACCGTAACGGAAATTTACGATTATTTACGGTTACTTTTTGCCCGGATTGGAATACCTCATTGCCCGCAGTGCGGTAGGCAGGTTAGCAAGCAGACGGTCGAGCAGATGGTTGATCAAATTATAAATTTATCCCCGGGAACAAAAATACAAGTTTTAGCCCCGGTAATTCGCTTCAAAAAAGGTGAACACAAACAAATATTAGAAGATATTCAAAAGAAAGGATTTGTTAGAGTAAGGGTTGATGGAAACACTTTCGAAGTAGAAGAGGATATAAAAATAGATCGTTATAAAAATCATAATATAGAAGTTGTAGTAGACAGGTTAATAGTAAATCCTGAAATGAAGACTCGTTTGGCTGGTTCTATCGAAACTGCTTTAAGTTTAAGTGAAGGAATAGTAGTTATTAATATAGAAGATGGTAAAGAAAAGATGTTTAGCGAGCATTTTTCTTGTCCCAGCTGTGGAATTAATTTACCAGAAATTGCTCCCCGAATCTTTTCATTTAATAATCCTTATGGAGCCTGTCCTGCTTGTGGTGGTTTAGGTTTTAAAATGGAATTTGATCCGGAATTAATTGTACCGGATAAGAACAAATCTATCCTTCAAGGTGCCTTAGTGCCCTGGGGAGAGGTTAAAGGAAAATATTTATACCACATATTAAAGGGTTTAGCCGATTTTTATGGCTTCAGCCTTGATACATCTTTCGTTAAATTAAAACCTGAACTTCAGGAGATTATGTTATACGGCTCGGGAGGTATAAAAATACCCTTTAAATATCAGAATGATGAACAATCTACCAATTGGACTCATGAAAATTCTTTTGAAGGAGTAATTAATAATTTAAAAAGACGTTATCGAGAAACTAAATCAGAATATATTCGCACAGAGATACAAAAGTTTATGAATATTGGACCCTGTCCCTCTTGTGAGGGTAAAAGACTTCGTCCGGAAAGCTTAAGCGTTACTATTGATGGTTTTTCTATAGCGGATATTACCGAAAAATCTATCAAATGGAATTATGATTTTTTTGAAAAACTGAAATTAGATGAAAGAAGAAGGATAATTGCCGTTCAAATTTTAAAAGAAATAAAAAATAGATTAAGTTTTTTAAGTAATGTAGGTTTAAATTATCTAACCCTATCTCGTTCATCTGCTACATTAGCAGGAGGAGAAAACCAGAGAATCCGTTTGGCTACCCAGATTGGCTCGAGCTTAACCGGAGTACTTTACATCTTAGATGAACCGAGTATTGGTTTACATCAAAAAGATAATTCAAAACTTTTGAAGACTCTTATCAAACTGAGAGATTTAGGGAACACAGTGATAGTAATAGAACATGATGAAGCTACGATGAGAATTGCAGATTACATTGTAGATCTTGGCCCTGGAGCAGGTATACATGGAGGATATTTAGTAGCTGAGGGGAGCTGCAAAGATATAATAGAAAATAAGAAATCTATTACTGGAAAATATCTGAGCCACTTCAGCAAGATTGATATCCCCTCCAGAAGAAGAAAGGGTAATGGGAAATATTTAAAGATTTACGGAGCTCGTCAGTACAATTTAAAAAATATTGATGTATCTATTCCATTAGGTACACTGACTTGTATTACTGGAGTATCCGGTTCCGGGAAAAGTACTTTGATCGAGGAGACCTTGTATAAAACTTTAATCAAGAAAATATATCAGAGCAGAGTTCATCCTGGTGATTATGATAGGATTGAAGGAATAGAAAATATTGATAAAGTGATAATTATCGATCAATCACCCATAGGCAGAACATCTCGCTCTAATCCTGCTACTTACACCGGGGCATTTGCTCCGATTAGAGAAATATTTTCCAGGACAAAAGAGGCTAAAATTAGAGGTTATAAGGCGGGTAGATTTAGCTTTAATGTAAAAGGCGGTAGATGTGAGGCCTGTCAGGGTGGAGGGATAGTAAAGATTGAAATGTATTTTTTACCTGATGTATATATACCCTGTGAAATTTGTAAAGGCCAAAGGTTCAATCGTGAAACTTTGGATATAAAATATAAGAGTAAAAATATAGCTCAGGCGTTAGATATGACTGTTGAAGAGGCTCTGGGATTTTTTTCAGCAATCCCTATTATAAAAAGAAAATTACAAACTTTATATGATGTAGGATTAGGATATATAAAATTAGGACAATCCGCCACCACTATATCCGGTGGTGAAGCGCAAAGAGTGAAATTGGCTAAAGAATTAAGCATTAAAAGTACAGGAAAAACCGCATATCTTTTAGACGAGCCTACTACTGGTCTGCATTTTGATGATGTAAAAAAATTACTCAATGTTTTAGATAGGTTGGTAGAGGCCGGGAATACAGTTTTGGTAATTGAACATAACTTAGAAGTAATTAAATCAGCAGATTATATTATTGATCTTGGTCCGGGAGGCGGAGAAGACGGCGGAAGAGTTGTGGCCGAGGGAACTCCTGAAGAAATAGCATATAATAAGAATTCATTTACTGGAGAATTTTTAAAAAAAGTGCTAAATTAGTCGTTAGTGAATTAGTCGTTAGTGAATAGTGAATAGTCGTTAGTATATCGTATCGCGTAAAGAAAATTAGAAGCCAGGAGTAGGGGCACGATGCA
>Ga0154857_1090_pt2 | contig 38547 bp, 39 predicted proteins | sample Rifle2008BG19ft_FD_105829 | JGI IMG/M metagenome (GOLD analysis project Ga0154857, IMG submission 105829) | Candidatus Atribacteria bacterium RBG_19FT_COMBO_35_14
ACAGGTTACTTATCACTTGTTACACATTACATCACTTATTGGTGAATTACAAAATATATCTGCTTAAATCTTCGTTTTTTACGATACTTTGTAATTTTTTCTTTACATATCTTTTATCAATAATAATTTGCTTATTTTTAGAACTGGGAGCATTAAAAGAAATATCTTCCAATAATTTTTCTAAAACAGTATACAATCTTCTTGCTCCAATATTTTCTGTCTGTTCGTTTACCAAAAAAGAAGTTTCAGCAATCTCGTCAATAGCATTATCTGTAATTTCTATTTTCAAATCTTCGGTAGCAAGTAAGGCTATATATTGTTTTATCAGTGAATTACGGGGTTCAGTTAATATTCTTTTTAAATCTCCTTTATTTAAAATATTTAATTCAACCCTAATAGGGAAACGCCCTTGTAATTCAGGTATTAAATCAGAAGGCTTTGAAGTGGTAAAAGCACCGGCAGCTATAAATAAAATATGGTCGGTCTTAATTGCTCCATATTTAGTCATAACTGTTGAACCTTCAATAATAGGCAATATATCTCTTTGAACTCCTCCTCTGGATACATCTGGTCCGTATGATTTTTCTTGCGTAGCAATTTTATCGATTTCATCGATAAAAACAATCCCTAAATTTTCCACTTTATCAACAGCATCTCGAATTACTTCATCCATATCTATTAACTTTTGAGTTTCAGTATAGAGTAATATTTTACGAGCCTCTGCGATTGTAACTTTTTGTTTTTTCCTTTTTTGGGGGAACATTCTGCCTAGAATGTCTTTAAAATTGATTCCCATTCCTTCTATCCCTGAGTTAGAAAAAATTTCTACTGTAGGCTGAATGTTTTCCTCAACTTCGATTTCAATTAATCTATTTTCCAGCTCACCTTTTTCTAATTTATCTTTAAACTTTTTTCTAGTCCTTTCAAATCTTTCTTCTCTTTCATCTTTATTTTTTAAAATATCAAAAGATTCTTTCTTTTCTTCTTCTTCTTCAATTCCAGAAGAAAATGGACCATCTAAAAAATTTGTTTTTTGTTCTTTTCTTTTGGTTGATACAGGGAATAAATAATCTACTATTTTTTCATCGACTAACTGTTTTGCTTTATCTTCAACCTTACTGGCCCATTCTTTACGAACCAATTGAACACTTACTTCTGTTATATCTCTGATTATGGAATCTACATCTCTTCCTACATAACCTACTTCGGTAAATTTTGTTGCTTCAACTTTTACAAAAGGGGCTTTAACTAATTTTGCTAATCTCCTTGCAATTTCTGTTTTTCCAACTCCGGTAGGCCCAATCATTATGATATTTTTTGGGGTCACTTCATCTATTAATTCCGGGGGTAATTTCTGTCTTCTGATTCTATTTCGTAAAGCAATAGCAACTGCTTTTTTGGCATTTTCTTGCCCAATTATATATTGATCAAGTTCGGAAACAATTTGTGAAGGGGTTAGATCGTTAATCAATTATGGTTCCTCCATTCTTTTCTATTTTAATTTTTCTACTGTTATTTTATCATTAGTATAGATACAAATTGAAGCTGCAATTTGTAATGATTCTAAAGCTATTTCGTAGGCAGAGAGATTTGAATATTTAACCAAAGCCTTTGCGGCCGCCAATGCATAAGGACCACCTGATCCGATAGCAGCGATATTATCATCCGGTTCTATTATATCACCAGTTCCGGAAACTATAAATATATGCTCTTTGTCCGCAACAATTAATATCGCCTCTAATTTTCTTAATATTTTATCAGTTCGCCACTCTTTAGCTAAAGAAATAACTGCTTTAGGTAAATTTCCATGAAGTTCTTCTATTTTATTTTCAAATTTTTCAAATAAAGTTATGGCATCTGCACTCGCTCCGGCAAATCCGGTAAGAACTTTATCATCATAAATTTTTCGAATCTTTTTAGTATTATTTTTCATAATAGTATTTCCCATACTTATCTGGCCATCACCAGAAATAGCGACTTCGCCTTTATGTTTTATCGCTAAAATTGTAGTTCCTTTAAACATTTTTTATTTCCTTTCCTTTTAAATTTTTAACATTAAGGCCTGGGATGAGATTTTTTATAAATTATTTTTAATCTTTCTTTGGTAATATGCGTGTATATTTGAGTAGTAGATAAACTCTCATGCCCTAAAAGTTCCTGAACAGAACGTAAGTCCGCCCCACCCCCTAAAAGATGTGTAGCGAATGAATGCCTTAAAACATGTGGACTGACCTTTTTATTTAAATCAGCTATTTTCATATATTTGATAATAATTCTACGTATACTTCTTGCTGACAGTCTTCCTCCAAAACGATTTAATAAAAAGGCATTTAGGTCAATTTTAATTATAGGTACATTTTTTATAAACAAACTTCTGCTGGTTATATATTCTTGTATTGCCCTTATACTCGGATTGCCTAAAGGAAGAATTCTTTCCTTTGAACCCTTTCCAAATACTCTAACAGTTTTTTCATACAGGTCTATATCGGGAACATCTAAATTCACCAGTTCTCCAACCCTCATCCCGGTGCCATAAAGTATTTCAAGTATTGCCCTGTCTCTAATTCCAAGTATTGTATTCCCAGGCGGCGTTTCGATAAGTTTATTAATTTCTTGTAAGTATAAAAAACAGGGTAACTTCTTGTCTATCTTAGGTGTTATTAAATTGATAGTCGGATTAATTTTTACTATTCCTTCTCTTGATATAAATTTAAAGAAAGACCGGATTGTAGATATTTTTCGGCAAATACTTCTTGTTGAATAATCACGCTTCTTTAAATATACAATATATTTTCGCATAATACTACGATCGATACATTGTATGTTATTTTTCTTTAATATTTTACGATCCTCTAAATAATTTAACAACTGTAATAAATCATTTTTATAGGATATAATAGTATTATTGGAGTAATTTTTTTCATTCTTTAGAAAAGAAATATAAGAATTTAGGTGTTCCTTCAAATTTAAAAAACCCCTCCTTCTTTTTATTTTTTATCCTCTTTAATAACATCCTTATAGTTACAAGCGGAATTACTACATTTATGATAAAAACCGTTTTTTTTGTCTTTCATTATTACCAAGATATGATTACATTGGGGGCACTTTTTATCAACCGGCTTATTCCAGGTCACAAAAGAGCATTTCGGATAATTGCTACACCCGTAGAATGTCCTTCCTTTTTTAGTTTTTTTTCTAATAATCTCTCCCGAACATCCTTCTACCGGACAAGATACGCCAATTTTATCCAAAAAAGGCTTGGTGATTTTACAATCGGGAAACTTTGAACAAGCTAAAAATTTACCAAAACGCCCATTTTTTATCAACATCTTACTGCCACATTTAGCACATATTTCATCGCTAAATACTATTGGCATTTCAATTTTTTGCGCCTGACTCCCTTTTACCAAATCATTGGAAAATGCCTTGTAAAATTCATCTAAAACATTTTCCCATTTTTTTTTATCAGATTCGATTTCATCGAGCTGTTTTTCCATTTTTGCAGTGAAAGCAATATTTATAATATCGGAAAAATATTGAATTAAAAAAGAGTTCACGGTTATTCCCAATTCTGTAGGTCTAAAATTTTTATTTACTTTTTCCACATATGTCCGATATTGTAAGGTGCTTATAGTCGGTACATATGTACTGGGTCGTCCTATCCCTTCTTTTTCTAATCTTTTTACCAAGCTGGCTTCTGTGTATCTGGGAGGGGGTTTGGTAAAAGATTGATTTGCCTTAATTTTTAACAACTTAAGTTGATCTTTTTCTTTAAGATCAGGAATTTTATCTACATCCTGATTGTTTTGGCCATATAGAATCATATATCCTTTAAATAATATCCGATAGCCGGAAGTTCTAAAGATATAACTTCCTGATTCTATATCTATAGTAGTTTTTTCCAGATAGGCAGCTTTCATCCTGCTCGCTATAAATCTTTGCCAGATTATATTATATAATTTATATTGATCATTAGTTAGATATTTTTTAATCGATTCCGGGTGATTTAATACATATGTAGGCCTGATGGATTCATGAGCATCCTGAATCTTTATATTTTTTATTTTATTTTTTACTTCTTTCAAATTTTGAGATAATTTAGCAAAATCTTTGCCATAATGTTCTTCAATATATTTTTTCGCTTCACATTTTGCTTCATCAGATACTCTTATCGAGTCAGTACGCATATAGGTAATCATACCAATATTTCCTTTATTGCCCAAGGTAATACCCTCGTACAATTGTTGAGCTATGAACATAGTTTTTTTAATGGGAAAATTCAATTTATTATACGCTTCTTGCTGCAAAGTACTTGTAGTAAATGGTGGCTGCGGATTTTTCGATTCCTTCTTTTTGTTTATACTTTTAATATAGATATCCTGATTTTTTACTTCTTCACAAATTTCCGTTGCTTCTTTTTTAGTTTTAATAGTTGGTTTTTCAGAATTTATCGAGAAAAGTTTTGCCTCGAAAGGCTCCGCTTTTTCATCTTCAATTTTTTTAAACAAGGCATCTATCGTCCAATATTCTTCTATTTTAAATTTAGCTATTTCCTCTTCTCTTTCGCATATTAAATATAATGTTACAGATTGTACCCTTCCTGCACTTAATTTTTTGCCAATCTTTTTCCACAATAATGGACTAATCTTATAACCTACCAGTCTATCCAATAATCTCCTGGCCTTTTGAGAGTTTACCATATTAAGATCAATCTCTCTTGGTTTTTTAAAGGCCTGGGACACAGCTCTTTCGGTTATTTCATTAAAGATAACCCTGTTCTTCCCCTCTATAACCTTCAATTTTTGAGCAATATGCCAGGCAATGGCTTCACCTTCCCTGTCCGGATCAGTAGCTAAAAATACTTTCTCTTTACCTTTAGCGCTTTCTTCTAATTCTTTCAATACCCTTCTTTGTTTAGGAATAACCACATATTCTGGCTGAAAGTTATTTTCAATAGCTATCCCTAATTTTGTTTTGGGCAGATCAATTAAATGCCCCTTGCTCGATTTAATAATATAATCCTCACCTAATATTTTTTTTAAGGTTTTTTCTTTAGTTGGTGATTCAACTATCACTAAAAATTTAGACATTTTTTATTCCTTGTAAATTTTTTCTTATTTTTCTACTTTCCTTTTAACCGATAATATAAATCCTGTGGCCAGGAAGGTAATATTATTGCACCATAAGGACAATGTTCATCACAACAAAAGCAAGAAATACATTTCTTTCTATCCACTTCAGGAAATTTATTGGTTAAATTCATTGCCGAAACAGGACAAACTTCAATACATTTTTTACATATTTTACATTTATTATGATTTACTATCGGCTTAACCGAAGCAAAATTAAATACATGAGGGCCCGCTGTTCTTCTTATTCTTTGCAAAATACTATTATTTGGTGTTTTAAACCCAGAAATTACTTCTAATTCTCCATCAATAATTATATTGGAGATATCTGTCTCCCCTAAATTTCTTTCTTTGGCAACTTGTAATAACTCAATTGTATCAGGCTTAAGTCCCATCATGGCAGCCATAATTGAATCAAGAGAAATACCATTATCACTACTTATTATTTTATTTATTGCTCGTATCTTCCCATTGGTAGGCCCAGCACCTTCCATACCGATTATAGCATCCATAATATTTAAATCCGGAATTCTTATTTGATAAATATCTAATAAAATTTCAGCAAATTTTTTAACCGACCGAGCAAAAGTGTGTAGTTTTGCTTTTTTCCCTCCCGGAATAATACCGAACATGTTTTTTATGGCACCAGTAATAGTAGTTAAACTGTGGGTTTTGAATTTTGGAACATTAATGACATAATCTGCTTCTTTAACTATCTTGGAAATAAATAATTTTTCAATAAATTCTGACTCTATCTTTACTTCTACTATTTCCCTGGCAATATTGCCATAGCAACCGTCAGAAGCATCTAATATCCCAGTAATTTTTGCTATTTTTAAGGGGTCAAAGTGAATACTCCCAGAATTATCTCCTACGATTATTTCTTTAGATTTACATTTTTTTAATTCTTGAACAATTGCCGATATTATTCTCGGATCGGTAGTCACCCCTCTCTCCGGAGGAAATGGTCCCAGGAGATTTGGTTTTACTAAAACTTTTTTATCTTTTACTTTTTCTTTTACCCCAAATATCTCAAAAACATTTTTTATTATTTCGGATATTTCATCATTTCGTACATCACTGATTATAACTCTGGACATATCCCCTCTGTTGACTTAGATTCGTATCGAGTATCTCGTGAATCGTATCTCGTAAAGAGAATAGAAACCGAGAATCAGAATAAATTCGTATCGAGTATTTAGTAGGGGTTCGATTCATCGAACCCGTTTCGGGTCGGATAAATCCGACCCCTACATTAAAAACAAAACTTTAAACTGAAAACTGAAAACGTGTATTTAATACTAACGACTATTCACTATCGACTATTTTTATTTTTCAATCTTGATCTTTTCTCCAATTTTTCTTTCTTTTTTTGATTTTAGTCTTTCAATATTTTCTTTATGTTTAAAAATACCTAAAACTAAGATTATCGCACCAAACACAATGTATTCATAAGGTTGTTTAAACAATATTGTAAAAACAAAAATAGAAATTAGAGCGAAAATAGATGATAAAGAGGTGTATCTTGTTATTATTATAACAATCACCCAGACTGTTACTGCTAAAAGTGCTATTATCGGATTAAAAGCAAATACAACTCCAATTGTAGTAGCTATCCCTTTTCCGCCTTTAAACCCGAGGAATAAAGACCAGTCATGACCACAAATTACTGCTAACCCTGTAATAGTTAATATTAATAAATTATCAATATTGAAATGTTGTGCTAAATAGATAGAAAAAATACCTTTGCCAATATCGCCAATTACTACAAAAGAAGCTAATGAAGGTCCCAATATCCTAAGAGCATTGCTTGCACCTATATTTCCGCTTCCGTATTCTCTTATATCTACTTTCTTAAATAGTTTACCAACAATATATCCAAAAGGTATGGAACCTAAAAGATAACAGCTTATAATTATTAGAGCAATCTTCATACTGTTTCCCTTTCCTCACTTTTTCTCGCTAAATCGATAACTACAGGTGAGCCTTCAAAACCAAAGGTTTCATAAAATTTATTTTCTAAATATTTATGATAAGAAGTATACATTAATTTAGGATTGTTTACAAATAATAGAAATGTAGGTGGTTTTATCCCTGTTTGAGTAGCGTATTTAATTTTTAGGGTATTCCCCACTACATATTTTGGAGGATTTTTAGAAATAACTTCTCTTATAAAAACATTTATTGCCGAAGTGGGAATTTTTTTACTATATTGTAAGGCAACTTCTTTAATTTTTGAAATAATTTTATCCATATTATAACCTGTTATGGCAGAAGTCATTATAATGGGAGATTTTTTTAAAAAAGACAATTCATATCTTATCTCATCAATAAATAATTTTCTATCTATATTATCTTTAATTAAATCAAATTTATTCAATATTATGATGCAGGCTTTTCTTTCTTTTTGAACATAATTTGCTATTTTTTTATCTTGCATACTAACTCCCTGTGTAGAGTCCAATATCAATAACACTATATCTGAATTATGTACCGCTGTAAAAGTTCTTAATGTACTATAATATTCAACATCTTCTTTCGGTTTCGCTTTGCCTCTCAGGCCTGCGGTATCGATAAACATTAATTTTAATGAATTATGTTTAAAAATTATTTCAATAGCATCTCTGGTAGTGCCGGGATGTTCGCTGACTATTATTCTATCTTCTCCTAAAATGCGATTTAATAAACTTGATTTTCCTACATTGGGTCTTCCAATAATTGATACTTTTATAAGGTTTTCTTCTTCTTCCGATTCTATTTTTATTTCTGAAATATAAGATATTATTCTATCTAATAAATCATCAATATTTAAGCCGTGTTCTGCTGAAATAATATAGGGGTCTCCGAATCCTAATTCGTAAAACTCATATAATTTTAATTCACTTCCCTTTACATCTCCCTTGTTGGCTACCAGGATACTTGATTTATTTTTTTCTCTAATCGCTTTAGCTACTTTAAAATCATCCGGATTTATTCCCTCTTTGACATCAACCAATAATATAATTAAGTCTGCCTCTTCAATAGCTAATTCAATCTGAACAGTTATTTTTTTTTGCAGTTCTTCCCTTTTTATAAAATCCACACCTCCGGTATCTACCAGAGTAAATTGCTTTCCTTTCCATTCACATTCTGCATATATCCTATCTCTGGTAATCCCAGGTTCGTTTTCCACAATAGCGGTTCTTTTCTTAGTGATTCTATTAAATAAGGTCGATTTCCCTACATTTATTCTTCCGATAATAGCAACAATAGGTTTTCTCAAGGTAAGCACTCCCATCTTGTATAAAATACACAGTAACAAGTAATAAGTAATGAGTAATGAGCTTAAATTTCCTGAATCGTAAAAACAGTTACTTATTCATAATGTTTTTTATTTTCTTTATGGTCATTTCAGGGTTTGCGCTTTTAGATATAATTTGACCAAGCACAATTATTTCTGCTCCGGCTTTAATCACCTCAGAAATATTATCTAAATTTATCCCGCCATCGACTGCTAAGCTTATTGATTTTTTTTGATTATCTATTATTTTTCTCGCCTTTTCTATTTTAGTAGTCATCTCCGGGATAAATTTCTGCCCGCCAAAACCCGGATTAACTGTCATTAATAATAACATGTCTATTTTATTAATTAAATACTCAATAACACTTAGAGTAGTTGCCGGGTTTAGAGCAATGCCGGATTTTACATCAGACTCATTAATAGTTTGGATAAGTCGGTCAAGGTGTTTAGAAGTTTCGTAATGTACAATTATAATATCTCCACCCGCATCAACAAATGATTTAATGTGATTCTCCGGTTTTTCTACCATCAGATGAACTTCTAAGGGAAGAGAGGTTATGCTTTTAATTGATTCTACTATCCTGGGGCCAAAGGAAATATTCGGTACAAAATTTCCATCCATAATGTCTAAGTGAATTAAATCTGCTCCTCCGCTTTCTATCTTTCTTAATTCTCTTTCCAAACAGGTAAAATCTACATCTAAGATTGAGACAGCCAATTTTTTTATCATAATTATAACACCGCCTATTTATATAAATAATTGTGTATTTTAAAAACTTTGGTAATAATTAATATAGCCATAATTTACGATCAAGGCTTCTATATTGAATAGATTCAGATAAATGAGAAACTTCAATCTTCTTTGATTGTTCTAAATCAGCTATGGTTCGGGCTACTTTTAATATACGGTCATAAGCTCGAGTACTTAAATTTAACTTTTCCATAGCCTTGTAAAGTAAATTTTTAGCATTGTCATCAATATTACAATATTCTTTAATCTGTTTTTTGGTCATTTGAGCATTACAAAAAATACTGTCTTCACAATATCTTTCTCTTTGTATTTTTCTTGCTTTTTCCACTCTTTCTCTTATGGTAAAAGAGTTTTCTTCAAAATCTTTCTCCATGACTTCTCGACAATTTATCCGGGGGACTTCAATATGAATGTCAATTCGATCTAATAACGGGCCCGATATTTTTGAACGATATTTAACTATTTGAGACGAACTACAAGTGCAAACCTTAACCGGATCACCGTAAAAACCGCAAGGACAGGGATTCAGGGAAGATATCAACATAAAAGAAGAAGTATAACTAACAGAGCTAAGAGAGCGTGAAATGGTGACTATCCCGTCTTCCAGGGGTTGACGTAGAGATTCTAAAGCACTTCGGGAAAATTCCGGTAGTTCATCTAAAAATAGTACACCATTATGGGCCAGGCTAATTTCTCCTGGTTTGGGTGTCTTGCCTCCTCCGATTAATCCAACATTACTTATAGTATGATGCGGAGACCTAAACGGTCTCTCTGTAACCAAAGGGGTATCCGGTGGAAGTAAATTGGCAATACTATATAATTTAGTAATTTCTATAGATTCCTCCAGTGTTAAAGAAGGAAGGATGGTTGGAAGCCTGCGTGCCAGCATGGTTTTTCCGGAACCTGGCGGACCAATCATTATAACATTATGACTTCCAGCTGCTGCTACTTCCAAGGCTCTTTTAGCGTGTTCCTGTCCTTTGACATCAGAAAAATCTATTAGACTGTTTTCTCTTAGTCGAAAAATATCTTCTAAATCTATGGATACCGGTTCAATGGATATTTTTTTATTTAAAAATTCAATTACTTCGTAAAGTGAATTAACCGGAAATACTTTTAATTCTTTAATTATCCCTGCTTCTTTTGCGTTTGCTTGAGGAATAAGCAATTTTATTTTACCCATTTTTTTTGCCATCAAAGCAATGGGAAGCACACCATTTACAGGTTTTATACTTCCATCTAAAGATAATTCACCCATAATTAGATATTCATTTAATAGATTTGGCTTAACTTGTTTACTGGCAGCTAAAATTGCCAGAGCAATAGATAGGTCAAAAATAGGACCTTCTTTTTTGATATCCGCTGGAGCAAGATTTACCGTAATTCTCTGCATAGGAAATTCGAATTCAGTATTTTTTATGGCGGCTCTAACTCTTTCTCGTGATTCCTGAACAGCCGTATCGGGCAATCCTACGATATTGAATGAAGGCAATCCCGGATGAATATCAACTTCGATCTCTACCATAAAAGCTTCTACTCCGAATATAGCCGCACTATATAATTTGGATAACAAAAAAACACCTACTTTTTAGTGAATAGTTATTAGTATCGCGTATCGAGTATCGCGTTAAGAAAATCAGAATTCAGAAATTCTGTTTTTGCTTCTTTATCTTTTCGTTTTTCGCTATACGTTTTTTCTTTACTATATACTCGATACTGACTTAAAAGGCTGGATTATTATCCAGACAAAAAGCATTCTTGATATGTTTTAAACTTTTTACATCTTTATGGTTAGAGATGCTGACCAATATTATATCGAAACAATAATTTTTCTCCCAAAGATGGTATTTAGCTAAATAACATAAAGCATTTTTAATTATTTTTCGTTGTTTATTAAAGTTTATTGCTTCTTCAGGATATCCAAACCTATTAGAACTCCTGGTTTTTACTTCCACAAAGATGATATTTCCCTTATATTCACTGATAATATCTATTTCTCCCAAGAAGGTACGATAATTTCTCTCTTTAATTTTGTAGCCCTTTTCTTCTAAATATTTAGAAGCTATATCTTCTCCAATTTTCCCTATATTATCCATCTTCAATTATCATCTATTTTCGTATTATTATAATTGGTTATTTTCAACCTATATCACCATTACTCCTTTATAGCTTTTTCTATGTATTTCTGATGGGCCGTACTTAAGTAGTGCTTCAAGATGCTCTTTTGTTCCATAACCTTTGTTTTTTTTGAAAAGGTACTGTGGATATTTTTGGTCATATTGAATCATAATATTATCTCTATAGACTTTAGCAACTATAGAGGCAGCAGCAATCGATATACTTCTATCTTCACCTTTAATTAATGGTATCTGGAAAATATTTAGGTGAGGAATTTTAAAACCGTCCACTAATAAATAATCAGGTACTTCTTTTAAATCTAAAATAGCTTTTTTCATTGCCAAAAAAGAAGCCTGAGCGATATTTATTCTATCAATAATTTTAGCTTCTATAACACCAATTCCTACGTCTTTTGCCTTGCTTAAGATAGAATAATACAATTCTGTTCTTTTTTGTGAACTTAACTTTTTAGAATCTTTAATATAGGGAATAAACAATCGGCAGGGCAAAATTACTGCGGCAGCCACTACTGGCCCGGACAGTGAACCCCTGCCTGCTTCATCTATCCCGGCAACCAAAGAGTACCCTTCAAGTTTTAGTTGATTTTCATAGTTATAGAGATTATAAATTCTTAATCTTTCTGCATATAATCTTTCAATTTTTCTCCGATAACTACAAATTATTGTTTTTGTTATTTTTGTTTTCCTATCTTTTGCCTCGGGCACCATTTAATTATCTTTTTTCTTTAACTTTACTGGTTTTTCCAACCCTATCTCTTAAGTAATATAATTTTGCTCTTCTCGTTTTCCCTTTGGTTATAGTTAATATTTTTACAATATTCGGTGAATGCAATTGAAATACTTTTTCTATCCCAACACCTTTGGAAATTTTTCTTACTGTAAATGTTTCCTTACTTCCACCATGTTTTTTAGCGATAACTACTCCCTTAAAAACTTGTACCCGCTCTCTGGTACCTTCAATAATTTTTTGATGTACTTCCACTGTATCACCAGGTGCAAATTCGCTGTTCTCTTTTTTAGACTGTTCTTCTTCTAATTGTTTTATGTAATCTACCATAAAAATCATCCTTCCTAAATATTTTTTAAACTGTTTTCTAATGCTTTAAGTAAAGTTAACTCTCTTTTAAACAACCTTTTATTTACAAAAATTTCAGGCCTTCTAATCAAAGTTCTTAATAGAGACTGTTTCCTTCTCCATTCTTCGATTTCTTTATGATTACCCGAAAGCAATATATCCGGAACTTTAAGACCTTTAAAATCATCCGGTCTGGTATAATGAGGAAAATCAAGATATCCGTTATAAAATGAATCATTGACCATAGATTCTTCTTTTCCTAAAACTCCGGGAATCATTCTCGAAATTGCATCTACCATTAACATGGCTGGTAATTCTCCTCCGCTAACTACAAAGTTACCGATTGATACTTCCTCTGCATCGAGAAGCTGAGGTATCCGTTCATCTATGCCCTCATATCGACCGCAAATGATTAATAATCTATTTTCTTTCGACAAATCTTTAGCCATCCCCTGGTTAAAAATCTTCCCCTGTGCCGAAGTGATTATAATTTTTAAAGGTAATGGAGATTTGTTTTTTTTTATCACCTCTACCGCATCCCAAATTGGTTGAGGTTTTAAAACCATACCAGGCCCTCCGCCATAAGAATAATCATCTACAGTCTTATGTTTGTCCAGAGTAAAATCTCTAAGGTCAATTAGATTTATTTTGATCAGTCCTTTTTCTTGAGCCTTATTCAATATGCTTTCGGAAAAAGGGCTTTTAAACATATTGGTAAAAATAGTTAATATATTAATTTCTAAACAATCATTTATCATATTAATCCATCTACCATGTTTATGGTAATTCGTTTTTTTTCTAAATTAACATTCTTTACAACTTCACGAATAGCCGGGATAAACAATTCTTTTATATTTTTTCCTTTAACTATATATACATCATTGCTTCCCGTACTTATCACATTTTCTACTTTTCCCAGAAAAACATTATTTTCGGTATACACTTCAAGTCCAATTATCTCAAAGATAAAATAAGTGTTTTTGGGTAGTTTCACAGCATTTTTTCTTTCAACTTCAAGAAAAGACCCTACTATTGTTTTGGCTTCTTTGATATTTTCTATATCCTTTAATTTTAAAATAACCATATCTTTTTTTATTCTTATCTTCTCTATATTTAATATTGTTTGGCAATTGTTATTTCTTAAAAAAACGGAAACTATGTTTTTAAATCTGTCGATTGAATCGGTAAGGGGCAAAACTTTAACTTCACCTTTATTGCCCTGGGTAGAAACTACTTTACCAATTATAATAAATTCTTGATTCAATAAAATTTCTCCTTAATGCTAATTAGTATATAGTATATCGTATATAGTATATAGTAAAGAGATAAAAAGATAGAAATAAGAAGATATAAATTAATATATCACCTATCGCATTTCGCGTGAAAATAAATATAAATTATTAAATATCATTGCGGGGCGAAGTCGTAGTAATCTAATTAAGATTGCTTCTAAAAACCGAGAACTGAAAACGTTTATTTCATACTAACGACTATTCACTATTCACTAACGACTAATACACTAACGACTAATTTTAATCGACAATTTCGATAACCGCTCGCTTATCATCCTTCTGCGCAGCAGCATTTACTATAGTTCTTATTGACTTTATATTTCTGCCTTGCTTTCCTATTACTTTACCTATGTCATTAGGATCAACCTTTATTTCAAATATCGATGCTTTTTCACCGATAATTTCATTTATCTCTACCTGGTTTGGATTGTCTACTATCCCTTTTATAATTAATTCAATAAGTTCTCTCAAAATAATCTCCTTGGGTCTTATCTATTTTTTCAATATTCCTTCTTTCTTAAATAAATCTTTTATTGTTACTGAAAGTTGAGCACCCTTTTCGATCCATTTTAAACTTGCCTCCTGGTCAATCTTAAGAACATAAGGATCAGAAAGTGGTTGATAATATCCTAATTGTTCTATAAATTTAGCATTACAAGCTCTCCTCGAATCGATTACCACTACTTTGTAAAAAGGTTTTTTCTTGCCACCTTCTCTTCTAAGTTTAATTTTCACTGACATTAATTTTGCCTCCATTCTGTTATTTATATTTTTTATTTTTCTGTATCTTTATATATATCTTTTATTTTCTTTTATTCTTTGGCTTTTGTAGGGGCACGATGCATCGTGCCCCTACAAATTAACCGTTGCATTTTTAATGACTAATTTAATTAAAAGAAAAGTTTTTTAGTTTTGGTCCCTTTTTAAACATTTCTTTTATCTGGTAAAATTGTTTGAGCAATCTGTTTATATCAGAAAGCTGTGTTCCACTGCCCCTGGATATTCTTTTCCTTCTGCTGCCATTTATTATAGAAGGATTTTCTTTTTCTTCAACAGTCATAGAACTTATAATAGCTTCAATTTTCTTTAGTTCACCCTCTCTATCTCCTAATTTTGCAACATCTATTCTATTTTTTAAATTATTAAATCCTGGAACCATATCCATAATCTGATCTACTGAACCAATATTTTTCATTTTTTTTAGCTGCAAATAAAAATCATTTAAATCAAAATTGTGGCCTTTCATCTTTTTGTCTAATTTTTCTAATTCATCCTTACTGTAAGCAGTTTCAACTTTTTCTATTAGTGTTAAGACATCACCCATACCCAATATCCGGGAAGCCATTCTTTCTGGATAAAAAGGTTCAAAGTTATCAACCTTTTCGCCTATACCTATAAACTTAATAGGTATTCCTAAAACCTTTTTCAAGGAGAAAGCTACTCCCCCCCGAGTGTCACCATCCAATTTGGTCAGAATAATTCCGCTTACTTTTATTTTATCACAAAACACTTTGGCGGAATTTACCGCATCCTGTCCGGCCATAGCATCTACTATCAATAATTTTTCCTGAAGAGGAATATTTTCATTAATCTCTTGTAATTCATTCATTAGTTTATCATCAATATGTAATCTTCCGGCAGTGTCGATAATTAAGATATCGTTATTTTTTTTAGATGAATATTTTATGGCAGCTTTAACAATATTTACTACACTTTCGTTTTTACCCATGGAAAAAACCGGTAAATTTGATTTTTCACCTAATACCTGAAGTTGTTCGATGGCTGCCGGTCTGTATGTATCTGTTGCTATTAAAAGCGGTAGATGCCCTTTTTTTCTAAAGTAATTAGCTAATTTTACGGCTGTTGTTGTTTTACCGGTTCCCTGCAATCCCACTAACATTATAATAGTAGGAGGGGCAGGGCTGATGCTAAGGTCATTTTGTTTGCACCCCAATACCAAAGTTATCTCTCCATTTACAATCTTTATAATTTGTTGAGTGGGTGACAGGCTTTCGGAAATCTTTTCCTGTTGTATTTTATCATGCAAACTATCAATAAATTCTTTTACCACTTTGTAATTTACATCTGCTTCTAAAAGGGCTATGCGAATTTCATGAAGACAATTTTTTATATCATATTCATTTAATTTTCCCTTGTTTTTTATTTTTTTAAATATTGTCTGAAATTTATCAGTAAGGCTGGCAAACATAAAAAAATAACTCCTCTTAACTTCAGTTTATCTATTAACTTTCAATTCCGAAAAAATACCTTTATAAGTATATAGAAAATTATCTTTAGTGTCAATCAAGAAGAGCTTCAACAAATTTATCAGCTTTAAAATCATACAAATTATTTAATTTTTCTCCACAGCTAATTAATTTAACCGGGATACTTAACTCTTTTTTTATGGCAATTACTATTCCTCCCTTGGCTGTTCCGTCCATTTTAGTAAGGGCAATTCCGGTAACTCCTAAAGATTTGTTAAAAAATTCTGCTTGAGCTATAGCATTCTGTCCCATGGTAGCATCAATAGTTTGTAATACCTCTAATGAGCAATCATTAGCCTCTTTTTGGATTACCCTTTTTATCTTTTCCAATTCATTCATTAAATTTCTCTTAGTATGAAGTCTTCCGGCAGTATCGATAATAACAATATTCTTTTTTCGGGCACGAGCTGCACTGATCCCATCATATACGACCGAAGCCGGGTCAGCACCTTCTTTGGTATTTATCACCTCTGCTCCTACTTTACAGGCTAAAATCTTAAGCTGCTGTATTGCTGCTGCTCTAAAGGTATCGGCAGGAACCATGATTATATCATTATTTATATTTATTAAACGATAAGCAATCTTACCCGCTATTGAAGTTTTTCCTGAACCATTTACTCCTACCAGCATGATTATATTTAATCTATTTTCATTAATCTTAATATCAGTTGCAGTTGAATTTAAGATACCTATCAGGATAACCTTTAATTTCTCTTTAAAAAATATAAAGTTATTTTCCTTATATTCTCTAAAATTAATCTGCTGAAATTCATTCATTATCTCTGCAGTGGCGGAGATTCCTAAGTCAGATAATATTAATAACTCTTCTAATTTTTCTAAAAAATCTATTTTATCTTTAGAATTACTAAATAAAAATCCTAAATTATTAGCAAACTCTTCCCTCGTTTTATATAGCCCTTCTTTAAATTGGGAAAATATATTTTTTATATTCATGATTTTTATTATCCATTTTGACTTATTTTTCAAATTTTACCGAAACTAATTTTGAGATACCTGATTCTTCCATGGTTATACCATATAATGTATCTGCTGCTTCCATCGTTGTTTTTTGATGGGTAATAAGAACCAATTGCGTGTGATTTAAATCTTCCCCCTTTAATATATGGGTAAGTTTTTCAGCATTTACTTCATCTAAAGATGTATCTATTTCATCAAAAAGACAAAAAGGGCTGGGATTTGCTTTCCACAAAGCCATTAAAAGTGCTATAGCAGTTAAGGCTTTTTCACCGGAGGATAACAATTCGATGTTTTGCGTTTTTTTCCCGGGAGGACGGGCAATTATATCTATTCCGGAGTTTAATATATCTTCTTCAGATTCGATAATTAATCTCCCTTCTCCACCGGAAAAAATTTTTTTAAATATATCATTAAAGTAGGTTTTTACCTGATTAAAGGTTTTTTTAAATCTTTCTGTAGCAATTTGATCAATTTCTAAAATCGTTATTTCCATAATTTTTTTTGCCTTACATATCTCGTCGTATTTTTCGCTAAGAGAATTATAACGCTGCAACTGATTGTGGTATCTATTTTCTGCCTCAAAGTTTATCTGTCCCACTTTTATGATGTTGTCTCTTAAAATGTCTATCTTTTGGTTAGCTTCTTTTTGTGAACCAGATATGTTTTTGTATAATTCTAATTTTTCCAGCGATAAGTTATAATTTTTATTTACTTCCTCCCCAATGTTAACGTGTTTTTCCCGATATTGAACCTCTAATATTTCTTCTCTATGTTGGTTGTCTTTGATTGATTCGTACGTTTTTTGTTGGTTTATCTTATCCTGTTGTAGATTTTTTAATAGATTGGATTTTCTTTGCAGAATCTCTCCTATCTCCTCTGCTTTCTTGAAAACAGAAGGATTTTCTTTGTTCAACCTGTTTATTTGAATTTTATATTCATTTATATTTTTTGATATATCAGCGAGTTTTTCATTATATTCTTTTAAAGTACTTCTTTTTCCTTTTAAATCGACTGAATGCTCATCTTTGTATTGAGAAATATTATCAGCCTTCTCTTTTATACTAATTAGTTTTTCTTTATTTATTATAATAATATTTTTTAAGTTATTTATGTCTCGGGAAAGATTGTTTATACGGTTGTTCCCTCTGGTAACAATTTGATTAATTATTTTTACAGAATGACTAATATTTTTGTTATATTCAGAAAGAGTGTTGTAATATTTTTCCAAGATACGCAATTTCCCAGAAATTTTTTTTCTTTCCTCCAAAATGTTATTTTCTTCGATTAAAAGATTTTTTAAGCCATCTTTTTGTTCATTTAGCGAAACAGTTGCCTTGTTCAAATTATTTATACTGTCCGTTACCTTTTTTTCATTCTCTCGTAATAGTCTTTTTATATCCTGGTTTTCTTTCCATAGGGAATTATAAATATTGTTATTTTTTTCTATAAAATTATTATTTCTTTCAATTTTAATTTTTAGAGTTTTTATCTCTTCTTCATATTTTTCAATCTCTTTTTCTACATAATAAAAACTCTCTTGAGAATTCTCTGAATTTGTTGAGGTTGAATAAATATCTACGGAGCCATCCATATTTATTACCATCCCATTTAGTGAAATAATTTTATATTTCCCTAAGTACTTATTAGAAATATCAAGGGCAGTCTTTATATCTTCAACTATTAATACATTGCCCAACAAAACTTTAAATAAATTCTGGTATTTTTGGGAGTAATCAATCAATTCGTGGGCAAACCCACAAATATTATTGTTTTTAATTTCACCCTGGTTACCAGGAAGTGTTTTTATATTTTTGATTAAATCCAGGGGGATTATCTTTAGTTTTTCTAATTCGTTTTCCGATAAGAAATTAATTATATTCAAAGCATATGAAATATCGCTCACTACAATTGAGTTAAAACTTTCTCTTAAAGCAATCTTCATAATTTTCTCATATTTTGAAGGAATATTATCAATGAATTTTATGATTTTTTCACAAGGGTCATCTGGATATTTTTGGCAGTATTTGGAGTAAAATACCTCTACCTTTTGTTCGTTCTTCTTCCTGTTAGTCTCAATTGATTTTCTTAAAATATTTTTCCTTTCTTCTTTTAAGATAATTACATGCCTATCTTTTTCCACTTCTGCCTGTAATTCTTTTAAGATATTTTCAATCTCTTTTATTTTCTCTTCGTTTGATTTGAGATTTGTCTCATCTTCGATTTTTCTGCTTTCTCTTGCGATTTTTTGATAATCACTCTCTTTTGTCACCATATTTTCTAATTGATTTTCAAGTAATACCCTTTTTTTTCTAATTTTGTCTAAATTTATATTTATGATATTGAAGGTAGTGCTATATCTTATTTTTGCTTCCTTTAAAAACAATTCCTTTTCCGAAATTATTTTTAATACCTTTCTCGAATTAATCTCTAAAACATTAAGCGACCCAGCAAGTTTAGAAATAGTATTAGTATCTTTAATTGAATAAATAAGTTTTTTATTAAAGCTTTCTATTTTTTTGTCTATCTCCAGAATATTCAAACTTACTGCTTTTTTATTTTGCTCACCAATAACTATTTTTTGAGTAATATTATCAGCATCTTTATTTAAGTCATACAGCCTTTTTTCAACATCACTTTTCTTTTGTAACATTAAATTCAATTCGCTCTGAATTATTTTTTTTCTATTATCTAGTTCGTAATTATCATATTTATATTTCTCTTGTTCTTTGCTTAAATTATCTAACTCTATACTTAATGAGTTAATTGCTGTTTCTTCTTCTTTAATTTTTTTTATAATCTTATTTTTTTCTTTTTCGTATTCTTCTAAATTTATTTTTATTTTAGATAAATTTGTTCTGCATAAATTATATTTTTGATAGATTAAAAATAATTCCAAATTTTTAATCTCTTCTTGACTTATTTTATAACTATTTAAATGTTCTGCTTCTTCTTCCAAAATTAGTAATTGATTTTTTATTTCAGAAATTATATTTTCAATCTTATCTAAATTATTATTGGTTTCCCCTATTTTATCCAAAGTTTTTTTCTTTTCATGTCTATATTTAGAAATAGAAGCAGCTTCTTCAAATAAATAACGTCTTTCAGGTGGTTTTGCACTTAAAATAAGATCTACTTCGCCCTGAGCAATGATGGAATAGGTATTTTTACTCAATCCTGTATTCATAAATAATTCTTGAATCTCTTTCAATTTACAAGGAATTCCATTAATAAAACTTTCGGTCTCTCCGGAACGATAAATTCTTCTTTTAATATTTATTTCTTCCCAATCTAACGGGAGAAGCTTTTCATAATTATTGACAGTTAACGAAACTTCCGCTAAGTTTAAAGGTTTTTCTTGGTGATTCCCTGAAAAAATAATATCGGTTAGCTGTTTTCCCCGTAATGACCTGATATTCTGTTCACCCAATACCCATCTGACTGCATCGGTAATATTACTCTTGCCGCAGCCATTTGGACCGACTATTGCGGTTATGCCAGAATTAAATGACAGTTTAATTTTTTTTCCAAATGATTTAAATCCATAAATTTCAAGTTCTTTTAAAAACACTCTTTCGCCTCATTTTGTTATTTTTAACTTTTTTAAAGCATTCTGTGCGGCATTCTGTTCTGCCTCTTTTTTATTCTCACCAGTTCCGCTTCCATAGATGATTTTCTTTAGTCTTACCTCAATACAAAATATTTTTTTATGATCCGGACCTTTTTCTTTAATTAGACAATATTCCGGTAAACATTTCATCTTTTTTTGAGAAATTTCCTGTAGTAAAGTTTTATAATCTTCCCCATACTTTCCCTTCATAATTAGTTCCGTTTCTTTATTTATAAATGATGAGATAATTTTTTTAGCTTTTTGGAGGCCGCTATCCAAATATATTGCTCCTAATAAAGCCTCAAAACAATCTGCAAGAATAGATAATTTATTTCTCCCTCCGGTTGAATCTTCCCCTTTTCCCAAAATAATATACTTTCCCAAAGAAAGGCGATCAGCCCATTTCGCCAAAATATCCTTGCTAACCATAACAGATTTAATTTTTGTAAGCTTACCTTCCGAAAATGAGGTTAATTTACGATAAAGATGTTCAGTAACAATTAAATTTAAAACAGAATCACCTAAAAATTCTAATCTTTGATTGTTGGTTGTCTTGTCTTTTAAACTTTTTTTTTGGAAAGAAGGATGGGTTAAAGCTTCATTGAGAAGGGTTTTATTTTTAAATTTATAATCTAATTTTTTTTCTAAATAGTTTAACATTAAATACTTTTCTTTTTTCAAAATTATCCTATTATTCACCGTCATTAAATAATTATTTTTATTGAATTTGCATTTTAATTAAGGGTCGGATAAATCTCCGACCCTTAATTAATTAGACATTAATCTTAATTCCCTGCCATTATTCTTAATACATATTTTTTAAAAAATAAATATAAAAAATACTTATGCATATTTTATATTTATATTCTTATTTGCTTAAGTATTTAATCGCATCTCCAACAGTCTTAATTTTTTCTGCATCTTCATCTGGGATTTCCATATCAAATTCTTCCTCGAAAGCCATGATCAGTTCAACTATATCTAAAGAATCTGCACCCAAATCATCTACAAAAGAAGAATCTTCCGAAATTTTACTTTCATCAACTCCTAATTGATCTACGATTATCTTTTTTATTTTATCCATTGCTTCCATTCTATACTTTCACCTCCTTTCACATTACCATACCGCCATCGACATTTATAACTTGCCCGGTAATATAATTTGCTGCATCAGAAACTAAAAAATACACCACTTTAGCAACATCTTCTACAGTACCCAATCTTTTTAAAGGGATATGTTGTTGGAGATCTTGTCTAACTTTTTCCGGTAATTTCTTAGTCATATCTGTCTCGATAAATCCAGGCGCAATAGCATTTACATTTATATTTCTTAAGGCAAGTTCTTTTGCCATTGATTTAGTTAATCCTATTATCCCCGCTTTTGATGCGGCATAATTAACCTGTCCGATATTTCCTATCAATCCGATAACTGAGGATACATTTACAATTTTATCAGTGCTCTTTTGCCTCATCATATATTTTGCCACAGCTTTAGAACAATTAAAAGTGCCTTTTAGATTTATTCTTATCACTGCATCCCAATCCTCTTCTTTCATCCTGATCAAAAGAGAATCTCGGGTTATTCCAGCATTATTTACTAATATATCTATTTTCCCAAATTTATCTATAATCTCCTTCATCATTCTATTCACTTCATCAAATACAGTGATATCCGCTTTTATCCCAATTGGTATATTGCCACTTTTTTTAATTTCTTCCAAAGTTTTATCAATTTCATTTTTTGGTAAAATATCATTGACCACTATATTTGCTCCATGATTGGCCAATTCCTGGGCAATAGCTTTACCTATTCCACGAGCTGATCCGGTAATTAAAGCAACCTTCCCAGATAGTCCCATTTTATAAGACCTCCTCCATTTTTTCAACTACATTTTGAAGAGAATTTGAATCAAATACATTAAAGACATTAGACTCGGGAATAATTTGCTTAATTAATCCTTTCAGCACTTTCCCGGGGCCTACTTCTATAAAATAATTAATACCTTCGGAATATATTTTGGTTATAGAATCAACCCACTCTACAGGATGAGTCATTTGTTTGATTAGTGCTGATCTAACCTCTTCTTTATTGCACATATAATCAGCACTAACATTGCAACGTATAGGTATTTTAGGATTATCTATTTTTACTTTTTCCAAATATCTTGCTAAATTCTCTTTGGCTGTCTCCATAAAGGATGAGTGAAAAGGAGCACTTACTTTTAAAGGTATTACCATACTCGCTCCTTTCTCTTTGGCCATTATTGATAACTTTTCCAATGCTTTATTTTCACCGGAAACTACAATTTGAGTAGGAGAATTATGATTAGCAATTTTCACCAACCCAATATCCTTAATCTTTTCACACATTTTACTTATCTCATCTTTTTCTAAGCCGATAATTGCTAACATTGAACCAGTTCCTGCTGGAGCTGCACTCTGCATGTATTCTCCTCTTTTCCTTACTAACATCACTGCATCTTCAAATTTAATAGCAGAACTAGCTACCAGTGCTGAATATTCTCCCAAACTATGTCCAGCAACTATAGAAGGTTTAATTTTATTTTTTCTTAACAATTTGTACAAAATTGTACTGATAGTTAAAATTGCAGGTTGAGCGTTAACCGTATTTTTTAATTCTTCTTCTGGTCCTTCGAAACAGATTTTACCAATATCTACTCCTTCTTTTTTTAGAACTTTATTGGCTATGTTAAATAAAATATTTGCTTCCGGGTAATTCTCTATTAAATCTTTTCCCATTCCTATTTTTTGAGAACCTTGTCCAGGAAATACAAAAGCTATTTTGTTCATTATCTATTGTGTAACTCCTTTTCAAATATATATTATCGAGATTATTTAATCCATTTTAAGACGATGGCTCCGCTAGTTAGACCAGCACCAAATGCGGCCAGTGCTACGATATCACCATTTTTAATCTTACCTTCTTTTACTGCTTCATCAAGAGCAATCATAACAGAAGCAGCTGAGGTATTTCCATATTTATTTAAATTTACAAAAACTTTATCTTTTTTTATTTTCAAAACTCTTGTCAGAGCAGAAATGATTCGGATGTTTGCTTGATGCGGAATAAAACAATCTACATCTTCTACCGAAAGATTACATTTACCCAAAGTTTTTACAGTTGTCCTTTTCATGTTCTTAACCGCAAGCTTAAATACTTCATTTCCTTTCATCTTAACATAATGCATTTTCTTATCTACAGTTTCATGAGAAGCAGGGTTTTTGGAAAGCCCGGCTGGTATCATAATCAAATCATCGTACGACCCGTCTCCTGCTAAACAACCAGAAAAGATTCCTTTCTCCTGGTCGGCTTTTAAAATAGCTGCCCCTGCTCCATCGCCAAAAAGAATACAAGTATTCCTGTCAGTCCAGTCAACGAATTTTGAGAGAGCATCTGCCCCAATTACTAAAATATTATCATAAAAACCGGCAGCAATATACTGCCAAGCAGTAATTAAGGCATAAACCGCACCAGTACAGCCTGCTTGCAGATCAAAGGTTGCGGCATTTACAGCCTTAATTTTCTTTTGAACCAGGCAAGCGGTAGCTGGAAAAATCATATCCGGAGAATTGGTAGCAACAATGATTAAATCAATCTCCTCAGGTTTAATATTCGAATCTTTTAGCGCTTTCAAAGCTGCCTTTGCAGCTATATCTGAGGTTGTTTCATTATCTTCAGCTATACGGCGTTCAGCAATACCGGTTCTGGTGATAATCCATTCGTGATTTGTTTCCACCATTTTTTCCAAATCTTCATTGGTTAGAACTTTTGCGGGAACATAAGAACCCGTTCCAATTATTTTAACATTTTTTATATTTTTCACAAATTAGTATTCTCCCCTTCTTGCTAGTGAACTATTTTCTTTGTATTTATATCTCTTTAAAGTGCTCAACTATGTGAGTATCAATAAATTTAGCGGTATTGAGTATAGCATTTTTAAAAGTTTTTGCTTTAGACCGTCCATGACATATAAAGCATAATCCGTTTACACCCAATAGGGGAGATCCGCCATATTCTGTATAATCGGTCATTTTTACCAAATTCATAAATTTTTCCTTTAATTTATCCATTTCTTGATTTTGGGGAAGTTGGCTGATTACCCTACTATTAACCTCTGTTAAAAGGAATTTTGCTAAACCTTCAGAAGATTTCAATAATATGTTGCCAGTAAATCCATCACATACTAATACATCTGCTTTTCCCTTAAAAATATCCTTACCTTCGATATTACCCACGAAATTAATATTGGTATTTTTTAAACTTTTATAAGCATTTTGAGCGAATTTATTTCCTTTATTTTCTTCCTCGCCAATATTTAGCAATCCTATTTTTGGATTTTCTATTCCTAAAATATATTTGGCGTATTTGCTCCCTATAAAGGCAAACTGGGGTAGATGTTCCGGTTTGCAATCAACATTTGCCCCCACATCCAATACCAATACTTTCCCTTTTGCCGAGGGCAATATGGCAGCAATGGCTGGGCGGTGTATTTGAGGAATACACCCTAACTCCAATAATGCCGCAGCCATAACCGCCCCACTATTTCCGGCAGAAATAAAAGCATCAGCTTGATTATTTTTTATTAATTTCGTGCCTATCACAATAGAAGAATCCCTTTTATTCCGTATGGCATCTAAAGGAAAATCACCTGTTTCAATATATTCTTTACAATTTATAACCGATAATTTATCTTTTTTATATTTATATTTTATTAACTCTTCTTTAACTTTCTCCATATCACCTAATAAAATGATCTCTAAGTCACTTTCTTCTAAGGCCAAAATTGTGCCTTTCACAACTTCTTCGGGGGCATAATCCCCTCCCATGGCATCAAGGGCTATTATCATTTAAGCTTTCTCCTTTTTTACTTTATCGTTAACCGAAAAAATTACTAATTTTCCCGTAAATACTTCTTTTTGATCAGACTTTACGTGTACTGATACTAAATATTTATTACCTCTACTACGAGCAACTCTTGCCTTGGCAACCAAAGTCTCTCCGGCATATACAGGTTTTTTATAACTTAAACGGGCAATACCGGTTAAGGCAACTTCTGTGTCAATGATGGAAATTGCCAATGAATCAGCTAAAGAAAAGATATAGTGACTTCGAATTATTCCAGTTCTTCCAAAAGCCATATCTTTTGTAGTCTTCAAGATAGCAATTCCGTTTTTTCCTAACTCTATATCTATTAATTCTCCGATTATCTCTTCTTTTTTTAGAGATTTTACCTTATCCTTGGAAGAAGTGTTTTTGGCAACCTGCACTATTCGTTTTCTCATTTCAGGAATCCCCATTTCCAGTCGATCTAATCGAATGGTTTGCACACTAATGCTAAATAATTCAGAAAGTTTTTTATCAGATAAAAATGGGTCCTTCAAAATATATTCCTTTATTCTTTTTTGCCTTTCTAATTTACTTAAATCTCGAATCATTTTCTGGAGCCACCTATTTTATATTTATTAATAGCACCTATTATTAGCAACTACTAATTGTAAGTATTATACATTAAGCGTATTTAAAAATCAAACATTTTTATATAATCGAGTATATAGTATCGAGTTAAGAAAGAGAAGAAAAGATACAAAAAAGTAATATTCTTCCTTTTATCTAACTACCCATCTAAAATTTTCGCAAACTTTTATTTGATCCAGAAATAAAAAAAGTGCCATATTTTAATAAATTAACTGTGGCACTTTTTTTATTTCTAATAATAACGATATTTATAATCTATTTCTTTTTATCTTTTTTTTCAGAAGATGAAATAATTTCTTTTCCATTATAATAACCACATTCAAGACATGCTCTGTGAGGCAATTTCATCTCATGACATCTAGGACATTCCTCTAAGTTTACTTCATTCAAATTCCAATGCGTGCGTCTCTTATCTCTTCTTGATTTGGATGTTTTTCTTTTTGGCACCGGCATAACGCATACCTCCTTATTCTATAATGTAATTTAATTTTATCGGGATTTCCTTTCTCCCGTAAAGCCTAATTAGTCGTTAGTGAATAGTCGTTAGTCGTTAGCTTCAAATACAAGTTTACAGTTATCATTATACAGCTAAAAATTTAAAACGAAAAGCGAAAAACCATAATTCAAAATTCAAAACTTTTTCTCTCAATATTGTATTTTAGGTTCTGTTTTTACTTCTTTATCTTTTTATTTTTGCTATATAGCATGCAAGATAAGAAAGATGAAATTCAATGAGCAAAACAATATATTTAATTTTAAATTTTGAGCTATGGCTTTACGTTTTGCGCTTTTAGTTTTTCGCTTTCTTGCTAAATACTATTCACTAACGACTAATACAATATCTTAATAACTTTAAGAGTATATAATTTCTTATTGAAAAAAGCAAATTATTTTTGATTTTTATTATTGTTTCTATTGGCCTTTATTTTAGATAAATCAGGCTTTTTTTTACATTCTTTTTCGAAGGATTTTTCTCTCATTAAATTTTTATAATCTTTATCTTGAAAAGTATATTTAAAGTTAGTATGAACATCATAAGTACCTTCCAGAAGGGCTGCCACATCTTCCACAAAGACTAATTCTTCGTCGGTGGGGATAATAAATATCTTTACTAAGGAATCATCGGCAGAGATATCAAGTTCAGCATTCCTGGTTCTGGCTATTTTATTCTTTTGGGGGTCATATTTAATTCCTAAAATATCCAGTCCTTCCAATACCTTAGCACGGATAATATCACTCATCTCCCCAACTCCTGCTGTAAAGACCAGTGCGTCTACTCTCCCTAAAGCGGCGGTATAGGCACCGATATATTTCTTCAATCGGTAGGCTTCCATTTCGATAGCTAACTGGGATCTTTTGTCCCCTTGTGAGGCGGCTGCTATAACATCTCTTCTATCTACATATTTTCCAGTTATACCCAATATTCCACTCCTTTTATTTAAGATTTTATCCATCTTTTGGGGTGAATATCCTTCTTTTTGCATTACATATAGGTCCAAGGCGGCATCATGATCTCCTGCTCTGGTTCCCATAATAGCTCCCTCCAGTGGAGTGAATCCCATACTGGTATCATAAGATAAACCATCTTTTACTGCATTCACACTTACTCCATTTCCGATATGGCAGCTAATTAGATTGCATTTAAAAGGGTCTTTTCCTAAAAGAACCGCTGCTCTTTTAGCTACATATAATAATGAGGTTCCGTGAAAACCGTATCTTCTTATCCCGTATTTTTCGTACCATTGGTAAGATACTGCATAGGTGTAAACATAGTCAGGCATAGTCTGATGCCAGGCAGTATCCATAATAGCCATATGGGGAATATTGGGTAACAGTTCCATGGCCGCCTCAATACCCATGATATTGGGGGGATTGTGCAGGGGGGCGAGTCCGGCAAGTTCTTTAAATGTTTTTAGGACTTCCAGGTTAATGATTACCGATTTGGAAAATTTCTCACCCCCGTGAACTACCCTGTGGCCGATAGCAGAAATATCTGATAAATCCTTTATGGCACCATATTCTGAGTGAACAAGGCTATCTATAATTAATTTTATAGCTTCTTTATGGGTAGGACAATTATGCTCTATGCTAACCTTTTCTTTATGATTGACCTCATGGACACAGAAAGAATCTCCTATGGTGACCCGCTCTACTATACCTTTGGCAATTATTTCCTGTTTTTCCCAATTATATAGTTGATATTTTACAGAAGAACTGCCGCAATTAAAAGATAAGATGATCATAGTTTTTTCCTCCCAATCTTTTACCTATATTTAAACTTTATAATTTATTTCTAAATATTTTTATACTTCTCCTGCTTGTAATACGGTAATTGCTACTACATTAACTATGTCTTCGGCAGTACAACCGCGAGAAAGGTCATTGACCGGTTTTCTCATCCCCTGAGAGATGGGACCTATGGCCTCAGCTTTAGCTAATCTTTCTATTAATTTATAAGCAATGTTTCCAGAATTTAGATCGGGGAATATCAGGACATTGGCTTTTCCGGCAATTTTACTGTTTGGAGCTTTTCGCTCTCCGATTGAGGGAATCAATGCAGCATCAGCCTGAAGTTCTCCATCAATAAGTAATTCCGGCTTCTTTTCTTTGGCAATTTTTACAGCCTCGATTACTTTATCAACTAAAGGATGTTTGGCACTTCCCTTAGTGGAAAAAGATAACATGGCTACTTTTGGTTCAAAGCCAACCAGTGCTTTTCCAGTTGCAGCGCTGGCGATAGCAACATCGGCAAGCTGTTCGGCATTTGGTTCCGGATTTAAAGCACAATCAGCAAAAACGATGATTCCCTTTTCTCCATAAGGGCAATCAGGTACCACCATAATAAAAGAACTGGAAACAATATTTATACCAGGGGCAGTTTTTATAGTCTGTAGAGCTGGTCTAAAAACATCTCCTGTGGCATTAATAGAACCGGCAACTAAACCATCTGCATCATCATGATAGACCATTAATGCACCAAAATAAAGAGGATTTTCCAATAATTGATAAGCTTCGTCTAAGCTTACTCCTTTATTTTTACGAATTTGGTAATATGATTCAGCATATTCTTTTAATTTTTCCGAATCTTTGGGGTTTATTATTTTAATCTTATTCGGTAAATCAATTCCCAATTCCCGGGCTTTAGACTTAATATTTTCTTCTCTTCCTAAAAGTATCAAACTGGCAAAACCTTCATTAATAATAGTATTCGCCGCTTTAATCATCCGCGGCTCTTCACCCTCCGGAAGCACAATAATTTTAGGATTTTTTTTAGCTTTTTCTCGAATAAGTTGTGATAATTTCATTTATCTTCTCCTTTTAATTAATATTTATTAATGTAAACATTGGTGTGGTATTTGGAGAAAGAAAAGAATAGTTTTAATTACTATCTATTCTATCTTCTTTTCCCTGGTACTTTTCTTTCTATTTCTTTACGCAATACGTAATATTATCTTATATTCTAATTTTGAATTCTATTTTCATCTCGCAATAGGATATACGATATACGATATACGATTAAATTACTATCAATTTTATTGCAAATTTTGTATAATTATAACATAAAATATTTTTTAAATCGAGAAATCTTATGAAAATATTAGGAATAATTACTGAATATAATCCTTTTCATAATGGCCATCTTTACCATCTTTTTAAAGCAAAAGAAATAACCCGAGCAGATTATGTAGTAGCAGTAATGAGCGGAAATTTCCTGCAGAGAGGAGAGCCGGCAATTATAAATAAATGGGCTCGAACAAAGATGGCATTAAATGCCGGTGTTGATCTGATAATTGAACTCCCTTTTGTTTTTTCTACTCAAGATGCAAACGGTTTTGCCTTTGGCGCAGTAAAATTACTTGATTCGCTTAAGATTATAGATTATTTATGCTTTGGCTGTGAAACTGATAACCTTGATACCCTATACTCTATAAGCAATTTTTTAGATGCTGAACCACAAAAATATAAAGAATTGATAGTATACTATAGCAAAAAGGGGTACGAATTTCCCAAGGCAAGGAGTCAGGCCTTATGTGAATATCATAGAATATTAGGGTTAGAAGGTTTAGAAAAAATATCAACTTTAGAGTTAAGTAAATTATTAAAATACCCCAATAACATTTTAGCTTTAGAATATATAAAACATCTATTAAATTTAAAGAGCAAAATCAAGCCTATAGCCATAAAAAGAATAGGGGCAAGCTATCATCAAAAAAATATTAAAGGTAAAATTTCCAGTGCCACCTCTATCAGAAATGAAATACTGAATAACTTGAGCCCCCCTAAAACCGACCTTTTTATACTAAATGATAAAATAAAATCAACCATTCCTCCATCAGGATTTTCTGTATTAGAGAGTGAATTAAGAGAAGGCAGAGGGCCTATTACCCTCGACTCTTACCGGCAATCTATTTTTGCTATATTAAGAAGAATGTCATCGGATGATATTTTCCGTATTCAGGGAGTAACCGAAGGATTAGAAAATAGAATAGAGAAAGCATCTTTAAAATCTTATACTACTGAACAACTAATTAATGCAATTAAAACCAGGAGATATACCCGTACTAAAATTCAGCGCATAATTTTACACATTATGATGAATCTATCCAAAGGAGATATATCCATATTCAATAAGTATGGGCCTTTGTATGCAAGGGTTTTGGGATTCTCTAAAAAAGGGAAAACTTTATTAAGAGCTATTAAAAAAAATTCTTCTACACCTTTAATCAGTAAATTATCAAATTATTTAAGGCAAATAATTTACGAGGAAAATAATCGTGTTCAAAATAGTTTAGTGAAGATGCTTGATTATGACATTCTCGCTACTGATATATATGTTCTTGGAAATAAAAAAGCAGAAGATAGGGTGGCTCGGCTTGATTTTACCCACAAAATAGAGATGAAAGAAGACTAAATTATTAGAAGGGCACAATGAATTGTGCCCCTACAAAAGATACGAATTTATTCTAAATTCTATTTTCTGGCTCCTATCTTCTTTCTTTTATTTGTTATACAACCGCTAACCAGCTAACCAACTAACATATTTTATCATCTGTAATAATTTATCATTTTTATAATTTTATTAATTTCATTATTGCATCATCAAAATCATCAACCGGGATGATTCTAATACCATGACTGAATTTAAGAGCTTCTGGGTAATTTTTTTGAGGCACTAAAAATACATCGGCTTTATGTTTTTTTGCAGATATTATTTTTTGTTTAATTCCATCTACTTCGGTTATTCTCCCATCCATACTTAAATTACCGGTACCGGCGATCAACAAACCACTGCTTAGATCGTTTTCGGTTAATTGATTCAACATTTCTAAGGCGATCATTAGACCAGCAGAAGGTCCTTTTATCTTTTCTAAATCTATTTCTATTTTTAAGGGGAATCTGCATTGAAGATCTTTAGTATCAGCATAGATACCTATCCCTATTCCTTCTGTTTCGTCATCAGTACCAGGAAGTTCAATGAGAGGAATTGATGTTGAATAAGTACTATTATCTCTTAAAAAAGTAATTTTTACAATTTGACTTAAATTATAACTTCTGATAATTTCTGAAAATTCTTCCAGAATATAAACCGGTTGCTCATCAATTTTTATAATCACATCACCCGGTAATAATTTATTTTTTGCCGGACTATTATCCAATATTCCGTTAATCAATATTCCCCGTCCTGATATTTCAGTAGAATATCCTGCTTTCCTTATAGCTACAACCTGGGAAATCATCTGGCTTTCCTGCATTAATTTTTCCATTATATCAATATAATCTTTTTGTTTCATATTCAATAATATTTCATCATCCTTATTTTTTAAATCGATATTAGGGTCAAAAAACCCATAAATATATAATAATAAATTAGCTTTTATTATAGCGGTTGAAGTGAGGAGGAATTGGCCTTTAGCGTCTTTTTCGCCGTTTTCCACCGTAATATTTTTACTAAGATTGATGGCCTGCCCGGGAATTATCAGGAAATAGGGAGTAGGCATTAGATTAAGTAAGAATAGAACTGTGATTATAATAATTAAAAAATATCTTTTAAAATAGTACATTGTTTCTCTTTATTACCCAGATAGGTTTATATTCCGATTCAATAATAAATATTTTCACTAAAAAAATTGCTAAAGTTCTTTTTTAAGCTTTTCTATTAAAAAATAATGTCTTTAACTTTTTCTCTACAATTTCCGGGACCAACTGGGATATGTTACCATTTAAACTCGCTATTTCTTTAACTATACTGGAATTTAAATAAGAATACTTGGAACAAGTAACCAAAAAAATTGTTTCAATCTCCGGAGCAAGTCCTTTATTCATTAAAGCCAGTTGTGATTCATGTTCAAAATCAGAGATGGCTCTCATCCCCCTGATGATAATATTTGCTTTATTTTTTCTCACAAAATCAGTTAATAAACCGGAAAATGACAGCACTTCAACATTCTCCAAATCCTTGATGGCCTCTTTTATCATATCTGCTCTTTCTTGGGCTGAAAACAAAGTTGATTTTTTAGAATCGACTGCCACTGCTACTATTAATTTATCAACAATTATTATAGTTCTTTTAATGATATTTAAATGGCCATTAGTAATTGGATCAAAACTACCTGGATAAACGGCAATTTTCATTTTTCCCTCCTTTATTAGTGGATAGTGAATAGTCGTTAGTATATAGTATCGCGTATTGCGTATAGTGATTCAGTATCGAGTATCGAGTAAAGATTCAGACACTTTTATACTTTTATTTTTAATAAGTACTTATTTTTATAATTTCAGAAATTTAAGCTTATTACTCATTACATATTACTTGTTACTGTATTTTATACGATATACGATATACGGATTAGATATTAACATAATCGTAAAAAGATAGATAGCACTCTCCGTATCTTCTTTGATTAAACAGTCTCAAATTATTTATATTTTCCAAAACTTTTTCTTTTTTGTGATGTTGGGCAATCACCAAGCCATTATGTCTCAATATAGGTAATTTCGCTATTTCTAACAAAGAAATGTTTACCAGCCCTCTGCTGTAAGGAGGGTCAAGAAAGATGTAATCCAATAGATAATTTTTTTTAACTAATAATTTTAAACCGGACAAAAAATCTATTTTGTAAACTACAACATTTTGGCTGTTTCCAGTTTTTTCTAAATTATCTTTTATAATTTTTACACATTTTGGTTCTCTCTCGATAAATATTACTTCTCTTGCTCCCCTGCTTAAGGCTTCAATTCCTACTGCACCGGTACCTGCAAATAGATCTAAAAAGCAGGTTTCCTTGACAGATGTTCCCAAAATATCAAATAAAGCTTCCCTCACTTTTTCAGAAGTAGGACGAACAGATAAATCCTTGGGGGATTTTAATATATTACCTTTATTCTTACCAGCAACAATTCTCATAATTTTACCTTTCGAATTAGTCGTTAGTGAATAGTGAATAGTCGTTAGTATTAAATACACGTTTTCGGTTTTTGGTTCTCGGTTTTCAGTAAATAGGGCTGTATTGCTTGTTTTATTAACCGGTAAACCGGGTAACTGAGTAAACTATACATACGAGATACGAATTAGACTTCTTTCTTCTTCTTTTCTTAACTAACTAACCAGGTAATCACTTAACCAGCTAACTAAATATTATAAACTTTAAATTATTTATATTATTACTTGCCAAGACTTTATATAATATGATAAAATGTCTACTGTTAGATATTTTTTACAACTAACAGGAGGAAATATAAAATGGCAAAATGTGATATTTGTGGTAAAGGTCCACAATTTGGCAATAAAATAAGCCACTCTCATAGAGTTACTAAAAGAATGTGGCATCCCAATATACAAAAAATAAAAACAAATATTGATAATACCGTAAAAAGAATTAATATCTGTACTAAATGCTTAAAAGCTAGTAAGGTAAAGAAAAGTTCTTAACCATACCATTCTTTAAGTTTATCAATAATTTCATTAGTTATCCAGTCAGGAGTAGAGGTACCACTAACAATTCCAACTTTACCTTCAGGATAAAACCATTTATATTTTAGTTGGTTTTTAGTTTCAATATGATAAGTCTTTACTCCCTGATTCTTACCTATTTCTGCTAATCGAGTTGTATTGGCGCTTTCCTTTCCTCCAATCACCAACATCACATCTACTTCTTTTGCCAACTCAAGTACGCTCTTTTGTCTTTCCGTGGTAGATTTACATATTGTATTAAATATTCTTAATTCCTCAGCTCTGTTTAACAGGGCAGATGATAATTTAAAAAAATCATAAATATTTTTGGTGGTTTGAGATATAAAACCAATTTTTTTCTTTGTGGTTATCTTCTCTACATCGGGAATTGAATTTATTACTAAAGCATTGTTTTGAATCGTATCCAATAAACTTAGTACTTCGGGATGTTTTTTGTCTCCATAGACAACTATAAAATAGTTCTTCTCGTATAAATAACGCGCTATTTTTTGTACTTTTCTAACATATGGACAGGTAGTGTCAACTACCGATAATTTTTTTTGGTAAGCTTTTTTAAGCATTGTAGGAGAAATACCGTGCGCCCTGGTTATAACCGTGCCTTCTTCCGGAACTTCATCTAAAGTATCTGCTATCTTTACTCCCTTTTTTATAAAATATTCTATAACCTGAGGATTATTTATTATTGAACCCAGCATATACAGGTTATTTTTTCTTGCTTTTAAGGCATTTTTGGCTAATTTTACGGATTTTTTGACTCCAAAACAAAATCCCATTCTTTTAGATAATATTATTTTCAATTTGTTTTTCCCTGCATTCTCTAATTTTTTTTATTATCTTTAAAATTTTATCTTTAACTTCTTCAATGTTTTTGTTTGTAGAATCTATAAGAATAGCATCTTTTGCCTTGATCAAAGGGGCATATTTTCTCTTACTATCAATTTTATCCCTCTGCATTATCTGTTTTTTAACTACTTCGTAATCTATATTATAACCTTTATTTATTAGTTCTCTATACCTTCTTTTAGTTCTTTCCTCCTCAGAAGCAGTAAAATAGAGTTTTATATCAGCCTGCGGTAAAATTATCGAACCTATATCTCTACCTTCCATTATAATGTTCCCTTTTTCAGCTAATTTTCTCTGCAGATAAATTAATTGTTTTCTAATTTTGGGCAATCTGGCTACCTGAGAAACATTTTGATCAATCCTGGGATTGCGTATTTCCTCAGTTACATCTTCTCCGTCAACAAAGATGTGATAATAATCATTTGGACTCTTATTATTTGCTCTCTCTATAGTTATACAAATATCTGAAACCAGGTTGGAAATCATTTCTTCATCATTTATACTAATACTATTTTTTAGAACCTTCCAGGTTATTGCCCTGTAAATTGCTCCTGTGTCAATATATAAAAAGCCTAATTCTTGTGCAATCAATTTACCCATAGTGCTTTTTCCCACAGCAGCTGGTCCATCTATAGCGATTACTAAACCATTATTTTTCATTAATTCACCCCAAATTAGTCGTTAGTGAATAGTGAATAGTCGTTAATTTATCCTATTGCGTATCGAGTATCGCTTAAAGAAAATTATTTTTTTCAATTATCGACTATCAGTATATTAAATTTTCTGTTATCGCTTCGTCATTTCTTTTTGTAATGACATTTCTGTTTTTTTTATTCTTAATTCTGTCTTCTATCTTCTTAACGAGATACGAATTTATCTCCTGAATTCTTCTCTCTTTAATTTTCTTTACGATATCCGATATACCATATACGATATACTATAAACTGCTATATTATTTTCTTCAGACTTTTAATTTCTTCTTTATTTAAATATCTATACTCTCCCGGTTTTACACCTTTTAAAAAAATTGGGCCTAACTGAATTCTTCTCAGTTTTAGAACAAAATGTCCAATATATTCGCCCATTTTCCTGATCTGTCTTTTCTTTCCTTCTCTTATTTTTATTTTTAGTATGGCATTTCTATTGGAAATTTTTAGCAAATAAATACTGCAGGGTGATATCCTATAATTATTTTCTAAGATAACTCCTTTTGATAAGATTTTTAATTTTTCAGGAGTGGGAATTCCCTTCACTTCAACAATGTAAACCTTTTCTACTTCTTTTGCTGGATGAGTTAAAGCATAGGCTAATTCACCATCATTAGTAAGAATTAATATTCCTTCCGAATTAAAATCTAAACGGCCAACCGGGTATACTCTTTCTTTTACACCTTTTAATAAATCTAAAACAACCGGTCTGCCAAAAGGATCGGATAAAGAAGTTAAATATCCTTTGGGTTTATTTAATAATACATAGGAATACTGTTTTTTTTCTTCATATTTTACTAATTTACCCTTTATTTCAACAATATCTTTTTGAGGGTCAACCTTGGTTCCCAATTTAGTAACAACAGAATTATTTACCCTTACCTGCCCCTGAAGGATAAGTTCTTCACACTTTCTTCGGGAAGCAATCCCTGCTCCCGCCATATATTTTTGCAATCTTTCCATCATATCATTTAATCCCGATTTCGCTTAGTTTAGGAAGATCGTTAATTTTTTTTAAGCCGAAATGTATTAAAAAAAAGTCTGTAACTTTGTAAAGTAAAGGATTTCCAGGTACTTTTTTTCTACCGCTAATTTTTACAAATTTATGCTTGAGTAAATTAAATAAGACCCCTGAGCAACTTACTCCCCTTATCTTTTCAATTTCTAAACGAGTTACCGGTTGATTGTAGGCAATAATAGCCAGTGTTTCCAGGGATGCTTTGGAAATTTGATGCTTTCTTTTATTTTCTAAGATTTTTTTTACCCAAATAGAATACTGGGGCTTGGTACCAAGTTTATACCCACCAGCAATTTCATATATTTTAAATGGTCTACTATCGTCGTCATATTTTGAGATTAATTCATTAATAATCAATCTACTTTTTCTTTTCTCAAGATCGGTAATCTCTTTTATCTTATCAAGAGTTAATGGATTATTATATACCAGCAATAAGCATTCTATTATATTGCTCCATCTTGTATTGTTTCTTGATTCTTCTTTAACTTTAAAGCATCTCCTTTCAGATTGAATATTATCCTATCAAAATTTTTATTCTGATAGCATCTTAGCTTTCTTAAACGTATAAGTTCTAACAAGGCAAGGAAAATAACAATAATTTCTAATTTACTCTGAGCTTTTTCCATAAAATAATCGAAAGACAATCCTTCTTTACTGCCCTTCAACAGGGTAATTATTTCTTTCATTTTGGAAGCGGCAGTAAAAGTTCTTTTTTTAAAGGGTATATAGTCTTCTTCCTTTTTATTCTGTAATACTTTTTCCAAAGAAGTTAAAAGGTCTGCTAAATCAACTTTCTGAATTTCTACACTACCTTCTTCATCATTGTTTTCTAGCGCCGAAAAATAGATATTATTTTGGGTCCCTTCTTTTTTCTTTAAATATTCGACCACTTTTTGAAATTTTTCATATTCCTGAAGATATGCTTCTTTTTCTTTTGAAATCATAAAATCATTGTATTCATCATCTTCCTCTTCACTGCTTTTAACTTCCAATTTAGGAAGAAGATTTTCTGATTTTATTTTTAATATTATCGCTATCTCGGTTATAGTTTTACCGGCAATGCTCAAGTCAATAGTACTCTTGTTTTGAATAACATATTTTAAATACTGATCTATTATTTCAGTAAGGGGTATCTGTTCAATATCTACGATACCCTCTTTTATATTTCTCAGTAATTCATCTACGAAACTATCTAAATCATTAGTCTTTATTTTAAAGTCTATCTGGTTATTATTCATGATCCAAATTCATGGCTTTCTTTGCTTCATCGAGGGTCTGTTTAGCTGTTTGCCTTGCCTTTTTGCTTCCCTCGGTTACAATTTCTCTAATTATTTTCGGATTTTTTTCATAATATTTTCTTTTTTCTCTGAAACCATCAAACTTATTTATCAAGGCCTGAGCCAATCTCTTTTTGCATTCTACACACCCTAATTTTCCTGATTTACATCCGGCAGATATTTCTTCAGATTGATCCGAATTAAATATCTCTTGATAGGTAAACACAACACAAATATCCGGATGTCCCGAATCATTCAACCTTATTTTTTGGGTATCAGTTATCATTACCTTCGTTTTTTCTTCAATTTTTTCCGGCGAATCGGATATGGAAATAGTATTCCCCAAAGTTTTACTCATTCTCTTTCCGTCAGTTCCCGGTACACGAGGAATTTTAGTCAATTTTACCTGGGGCAAAGGAAAAATATTTTTATAAAGATTATTAAATCTCCGGGCTATTTCCCGAGTTAATTCTACATGGTGTACCTGATCTTCTCCCACCGGTACAGCATTCGCTTTGTAGATTAATATATCTGAAGCCATTAGAACCGGGTATCCCAAAAGACCATAACTAATATTGTCTTTCAATCCTAAATCTCTTACCTGTTCTTTTAATACCGGATTTCTCTCTAACCAGGGCAAAGGAGTAATCATGGATAAAAGTAGATGCAATTCTGCATGTTCCGGGACATAAGATTGTATTAATACAGTACTTCTT
>Ga0154857_1054_pt1 | contig 37742 bp, 38 predicted proteins | sample Rifle2008BG19ft_FD_105829 | JGI IMG/M metagenome (GOLD analysis project Ga0154857, IMG submission 105829) | Candidatus Atribacteria bacterium RBG_19FT_COMBO_35_14
GCCTCTTTGGAAGAGATTTTTCATCTGGATTGAATAAAGAAAGATAGGTTAAATCTAAAAAGTTAAAAGTAAAAAGTAAAAGGTAAAAAGTAAAAGGTACAAGAAGAGAAAGATAAGCAAAAAGTAAAAAAGATAATTTTAACTTTTTAGATTTAACTTTTAACTTAGAGGTAAGAGACTTAGTAGAGGAGGAAAAAATGATAAATAAACCGGATATTAGAAGTAAAATTTTAGGCGAACTGGTAAGGCTTTCTAATAATTTGGGAAGAATAGACTATCATCTTGCAATTATTGGAGAAGGTAATACTTCGGCTAAAGTTGAAGTAAAAGATATTGCTGGTAGTTTTTTTATAAAAGCAAGCGGGACCCAGCTTGCAACTGTAACCGAGAATGATTTTATTCAGGTTTATTTTGAACCGATTATGCAGCTTATAAATATGGAGAATCCTGGTGCTAAAGAAATTAATTACATCTTTGAAAAAGCTAAGGTCGATAAAAAATACCAACCTAATCCCTCTGTGGAGACCTTATTACATGCTATTTGTCTTAATTTGGAGGGAGTAAACTTTGTTGGCCATACTCATCCCACAGCAGTAAATAGATTGACCTGTTCAAAGAGTTTCCCGGAGAATCTAAAAGGGAGAATTTATCCTGATGAAATTATTCTGCTGGGAAAAGAATCGGTCTTTATTCCTTATACGGATCCGGGGGCTCAACTTGCTCAAAGAGCAAAAAAAGAAATTGAGATATTTTTAGATAAACATGGAGAAAGACCTAAATCTATTTATATCCAGAATCATGGATTTATTGCATTGGGATCTACCCCGGCTGAAGTAGAAAATATTACTTTTATGGCAGATAAAGCAGCGGAAATTCGCTTTGGAGCATTACTTGCAGGAGGGATAAATACTTTTTCCGAAGATATAGTAAACTATATATCTGAAAGACCAGATGAAAAATATCGACAAAATCTGTTTAAAAAAATATAATCAATTTTTTTCTTTGTTTGTAACTAAATCAAAAGGGGTTATACCATGGAAAAGTTTGTGGCGATTGATCTGGGTGCAGAGAGCGGGAGAGTAATTGTTGGGGATTTGTCAAAAATGGAAATAATATACCGTTTCCCCAATCATTTAGTAAGGGTAGAAGATAGTATTTTTTGGGATATTCTGGGCATATTTAATGAGATAAAGAAAGGTTTAAAGAAAGCTTTTAAAAAATATCCCAATCAGATAGCGAGTATTGGCATTGATACCTGGGGAGTTGATTATGTTCTTTTAGATGATGACGGTGATCTTCTGGGAAATCCTTACCATTATCGAGATAAGAGAACAGATAATATCATGGAGCTAGTTTTTAATATAATACCCAAAAAGGAAATATTTGCCGAGACCGGCATTCAATTTATGCAGCTGAATACTATCTATCAACTATATTCATTTGCCAGGAAAAAACCTCAAATCTTTAAAAATACAAGATATTTCCTGACCATTCCCGATCTTTTAAATTACTGGCTAACCGGTATTATAAAAAATGAATATTCAATCGCTACTACCACTCAGCTCTATAATCCTATGAAAAAGGGCTGGTCAACCAGGATACTGGATAAACTTGGATTTAAAAAGGAACTATTTGGAGAAATAATTATGCCCGGGACAAAAATCGGGAAACTTTTACCGGCTATTGCGCGGGAGATTGGTGCTGATTCAACAGTAGTGATTATTGCTCCTGCCTGCCACGATACTGGTTCTGCAGTGGCAGCTGTTCCAGTGGAAGATAATACTAATTATGCCTATATTAGTTCAGGTACCTGGTCTTTATTGGGGATAGAAACCCCTGAACCAATTATTAACGAAATGAGTTTTAAATATAATTTTACCAATGAGGGTTCTGCCGATGGCGGCTTCAGGTTTTTGAAGAATGTTACTGGATTCTGGATTATTCAGGAGTGTAAAAAATTCTGGGATGAGATGGTAAAGTCATATTCTTATGATGAACTGACTGAAATAGCTTTAAAATATGGCCCTGCAAATTTTAGGATTGACCCTGATGACTCAAAATTCTTAAAACCCGGTTTAATTGATGATAATATGCCAGATAGAATAAAAACTTATTGCCAGGAAACAGGGCAAAAAGTGCCGGAGTCACCTGCAGAGATTACCAGAGGGATTATTGAGAGTTTAGCAGGTAAATATACAGAAACCATTAAAATGATAGAAGAAATTACCGGTAAATCTATCAAAGAGATATATATTATAGGAGGGGGAAGTCGAAACAGTCTTCTGTGTCAGCTTGTTGTTAAGGTAACAGGTTTACCTGTTTTTGCAGGACCGGTTGAAGCAGCTGCCATTGGGAATCTAATGATTCAGGCAAAATCTATGGGGCAAATTAAATCCATGGTTGATGGTAGAAAGATAATCAGAAAATCCTTTGATATTAAAAAATATTTACCTGAAGAATAAAGATAAAATTAGTTAAATATGAAACATTTATTATTTTTTTAATACCAAATTATTATTTTATTTATATATTATTTAGAAGAATGATAAAGTATACCAAGGAGGGTTAAAATGGCTATAGCAGTACTTATGCCCAAACAAGGACAATCTGTTGAATCCTGTCTTATTATTAAATGGAATAAAAAAGTAGGGGACAAAGTAAAAGCTGAAGAGCCTATCTGTGAAGTAGAAACTGATAAGGCTGTCTTTGAAGTGGAAGCTCCTGAGGCCGGAACAATGCTTAAGATATTTTATAAAGAGGGAGACGATGTTCCAGTTCTTACTACTATTGCTATCATCGGACAGCCAGAAGAAAAAATTGACCATCTTATCCCCCAAAAAACCATCTCTGTTTCTAAAGGTGAATATGTAGAAAAGCAGAAAGCCATCACGCCAGACGAATCCCTTAAAAAAACAAAACTTTCTTTTGCAGATGGCTTAATGCCTATATCTCCGCTTGCCCGGCGCTTTGCAGAAAAAAAGGGAATTGATTTTTCCCAGCTTGGCGGTTCAGGTCCTGGAGGAAGGATCATAAAAAAGGATATAGAAAAAGCAATATCTGAAGGTGAACCTCTTGTTTCAAGTACGGTTAGTGAGAATTTTTTGGGACCAGTTAAGGAGATTACAGTAGAAGGAGTGCGGAAGATTATATCTGAAAGAATGCTTACCTCTTTACAAAGTACTGCTCAACTTACTTTAAATGCTTCTGTTGATGCTTCTAATTTATTGGCCTGTCGGGAATCGCTAAAATCCAGTCCTGAAATGAAAGGGTTAAGCAAAATTAATATTAATGATTTTCTGCTTTATGTCGTGGCTAATATTCTTCCCAAATTTAAAAACATGAATGCTCATTTCCTTAAAGACAAGATACTTGAATTTGAACAGGTACATCTGGGATTTGCTGTAGACTCGCCACGAGGGCTTATGGTGCCGATAATCCATAATGCCCACCTCTTATCTTTAAAGGATATTTCAAAAGAAGTAAGACGATTGATTACTGCCTGCCAGGAGGAAACTATCTTGCCGGATGAACTGAAGGGTGGGACTTTTACGGTAACCAACCTCGGAACAATGGGGATTGAAAGTTTTACCCCTATCTTGAATATTCCTCAGGTGGCAATTCTGGGTGTATGCAGTGTTTCTCTTAAACCAATGATGAAAGAAGATAAAATACAATTTATTCCCCACCTGGGTTTATCGCTTACCTTTGATCATCGAGCAGTAGACGGTGCTCCGGCAGCTAAATTCCTGCAGGAACTTAATAAACTAATAGCTAATTTTAATTTGACAGATATAAAATTGCAATAACAATAACAGAAAAAGATATGTGATTTGATCATCATTAGAAAATAGCAAGATATTTTAACAGAAAGGAGAAGGTTATGCCTAAATCTATTTTTATTGACCCTAAAGAAGTTAGAAAATCGCAGATCCTAAAAATAAACGACATTCCCATAAATCAGTACAAACCTGATGAAAAAAAAGAGATAAAGAAGTACGGAGAAGAAAAACTCCTTAAAATTTACTATGATATGCTTATAATCCGAGAATTCGAATCCATGCTTAATTATATAAAAACCCAAGGTTCTTATGAGGGGATTGAATACAATCACTCAGGCCCTGCCCATTTATCTATTGGCCAGGAATCATCTGCGGTGGGTCAGTGTGTACATCTGGGTATCGAAGATTTTATTTTCGGTTCTCATCGCAGTCACGGAGAAGTTTTAGCCAAGTGTCTTTCGGCCATAGATGAATTAGAGGAGAATGAACTTCTGAAGATAATGAAATCTTATATGGATGGAACCTGCTTAAAAGCAGTAGAAAAGGAACACAAAGGTAATATTAAATCACTGGCTCAAGATTTTGTATTATACGGAGTTCTGGCAGAAATATTTGGACGGGCTAACGGCTTTAATAAAGGTTTGAGTGGTTCGATGCATGTTTTTTTTGCACCCTTTGGCAGTATGCCCAATAATGCTATTGTAGGAGGGGCAGCGGATATTTCGGTAGGTGCTGCTCTTTTTAAAAGAATTAATCGAAAGCCAGGTATGGTAATCTGTAATATCGGTGATGGTTCTATGGGCTGCGGTCCGGTATGGGAAGCCATGACCTTAGCAGCAATGGATCAATACCGCACACTTTGGGATAAAGATATTGGAGGTACTCCTCCTATTCTATTCAATTTCTTTAATAATTTCTACGGCATGGGTGGCCAGACCTCAGGTGAAACGATGGGTTATAAAATTCTTGCCCGGGTAGGAGCCGGGGTAAACCCTGAAAACTTGCATGCTGAACGGGTTGATGGTTATAATCCTTTGGCAGTGGCCGATGCTATTGAAAGAAAGAAAAAAATTCTTCTCCAAGGAAATGGTCCGGTTCTTCTGGATACCATCACTTATCGAATTTCAGGTCATTCACCCTCTGATGCATCATCTTACAGGAGCAAAGAAGAAATTTCTGCCTGGCAAGAGACTGACTGTATTGGAGGCTATGTAGATTACCTTAAGAAAAACAGAATTATAACATCCAGTAAAGTGGATGCCTTAAAACAAGAAGCAACCTTGAGAATTACCAAAGCCCTGAAGTTAGCGGCGTCTCTGGAAATCTCACCCAGGGTTAAAGCTGATTTTATTGAATCAGTCATGTTTTCTCAACTCTGCAAAGATAGGATGGAAGATCGAACACCGGAAGTTCTCATTCCCCCAGAAGATAATCCCCGGGTTAGATCGATTACCCATAAATACCGTTTTGCTTTAGATGAAAATAGTAAAGCTTATCCCAAAGTAAAAGTCTTTACCTATCGTGATGCCCTCTTTGAGGCTATGCTCTATCGTTTTTATGAAGATCCAACGATGGTAGCCTATGGGGAAGAAAATCGTGACTGGGGAGGGGCATTTGCCGTGTATCGAGGTTTAACCGAGGCTCTTCCCTATCATCGATTATTCAATACGTCTATTTCTGAAGGAGCCATTGTGGGATCAGGGGCAGGATATGCTTTGTGTGGTGGGCGTGTGGTGGTAGAGCTGATGTATAGTGATTTTATAGGACGGGCAGGGGATGAACTTTTTAATCAGGTGTCCAAATGGCAGTCAATGTCAGCCGGTCTTCTTACTATGCCCCTTACCATTCGCGTTTCAGTGGGGAATAAATATGGTGCCCAGCATTCTCAAGACTGGACTAGCCTGCTTGCTCATATCCCTGGTCTTAAAGTAATGTTTCCCGCCACTCCTTATGATGCCAAAGGAATGTTAAATCTCGCCTTACACGGTACAGACCCGGTGGTATTTTTTGAAAGTCAAAAACTTTATGATATGGGAGAATTATTTGTTTCCACTGGAGTTCCCGAAGATTATTACGAAGTAGCGGAAGGTGAACCAATAATCAGGAAAGAAGGAAAAGATGTTACTATTCTCACCATAGGTGCAGCTCTTTATAAGGGAATGGAGGCTGCAGAAGAACTCGAAAAGAAATATAAAGTTTCAGCAGAAGTAATCGATTTAAGATTTATTAATCCCTTAAACTATGAATTGATTATCCAATCTGTGAAGAAGACGGGAAGGCTTGTACTTGTTTCCGATGCTTGTGAACGAGCTTCCTTCCTTCATACTATTGCTTCCAATATCTCCCAATTTGTTTTTGACTATCTTGATGGTCCTGTAGTGGTAGTTGGTTCCCGTAACTGGATTACTCCAGCGGCAGAAATGGAATCTAGTTTCTTTCCTCAGAAAGGATGGATTATTGATGCGATTCATGAACGCCTTTATCCTTTAGACGGGCATCAAGTTACCACTGATCAGTCTACAGCCGAGCAGATAAGGAGAAATAAATTTGGGGTATAAGATTTTTATTGAAGATTAAAATTAGTTCGAGATAAAAAGATGAAAGATGAAATTATTCAGAAAATAAATAGCAGTAATAAAAAGTCCAGGCTTTATGGATTAGAAAAAATCTATAAATTAATAGAAATAGAAAAAGAACAGTTAAAAAAAACAGAAGAAGTAAATAATCACGTGCATACTATCTATTCCTTTAGTCCTTATTCACCTTCAATGGCTGCTTATTTAGCCTGGAAGGCCGGTCTTCAAGCTGTAGGGGTTATGGATCATGATTCTGTTTCCGGTTGTAAGGAGCTAATAGAGGCATGCAAGATAATGGGCATTGCCTCAACTGTAGGATTTGAATTACGAGTAAATTTTTCCGGAACTATAGTCGAAGGAAGAACATTAAATAACCCGGATTCTAAAAATATAGGTTATATTGCTATTCATGGTATTCCTGACTCAAAGTTACCAGAAGCTAAGAAATTTTTAAATCCAATACAGATTGCTCGGAATAAGAGAAATAAAACAATACTGGCTAAACTAAATAACTTAATTAAAAGTTATGGAATGGGAGAGATTGATTTCAATAAAGAGGTTTATAAAATTTCCCAGGCAGAAGAAGGCGGGAGCATTACCGAACGTCATATTCTTTTTGCTTTTGCTGGAAAAATTATTCAAAAAACGGGGAAAGGGGAAAAACTTATTTCATTTTTAAAAGATAATCTTGACCTGGTGTTTTCTGAAAAGATTAAAAAATTTCTCTTGGATGAAAGTAATCCATTTTATTTATATGATCTTTTGGGAATTTTAAAAAGCTCCTTTTTAGATAAAATTTTTATTCAACCAGATTATGAGGAGTGCATATCTGTATATGAGGCAGTAAAGTTCAGTAATTCTATAAATGCTATCTCTGCTTATGCTTATTTAGGAGATGTGACTGATTCGCCCACAGGTGATAAGAGGGCTGAAAAGTTTGAGGATGATTTTTTAGAGGAACTTATTCCTGAATTAAAGAAAATAGGTTTTAAGGCAATTACTTATATGCCGCCGCGTAATACTCTAAGCCAACTTTTACGTTTGCAAGAACTCTGTAAAAAATATGAACTTATGGAAATAAGCGGTGTGGATATAAACAGCTCACGGCAATCTTTTAATTACCCCATCATTCTAAGACCAGAGTTTGCTCATCTAATTGAGGCAACCTGGGCTCTTATCGCCCATGAAAAACTGGCGAATTATGATGAAAAATATGCTCTGTTTAATAATAAAAATCCGTTAAAAGGTAAATCACTTAAAGAGCGGATTGCAGCCTATAGCGAAATTGGCAGGAAAATAGATAGCCGGCACCCTGAACTTGCCTACCAAAAAATAAATTTTTAAATAATATTTAGGTGTTATTTCTCGGAGGAGAAAGATGAAAAATATCTATGTAGAAACCATTGCCCCGCTTTTACGCGGGCTAACCTTTGATGGTGAAAAAGGAAATATTAGTATATTTGAAGATGATTCAAGGAAAGTGGGCGTTGCTTTTAATAAAATTAAATCAGAAGAGATATTACCTCTTTATTTAAAAGAAATAGAAAATTGCCATCTGTTAAACCAGGAACAACTCGTAGAAAAAATAATTTCTTATACCATCGATAAGTTCAAAGATTATATTAAGCAATACAAACAAAAACCAAAAATCGTAATTCTTAAAAATATTAGTATCTTTTACTTGGGAGAATCTTATGACCAGGCGATTAATATAAAAAATAATTTTGAAGATATCCTAAAAAATTCAAAGATAATAACCGATAGTGGCGGCGATCGAAGTTCGGAAGAGTATCGCCATGATGGAAAATTATGTAGGAATAATATAATAAAAAATAAAATAGCAGTAGTAACCGGAGGTGCCCAGGGTTTTGGGGAGAGTATAGTGAGAGAGTTGTCAAAATTAGAATGCCTGGTATTTATTGCCGATATTAATGTTAAAGGGGCTAACCAGCTGGCAGAGGAGCTAAACATTAAATATAAAAGGGTGATAGCTTTGGCAATAAAAGTAGATGTGACGGATGAAGATTCTGTTAGAAAAATGATATGCGAGGTAGTTAAAAAAGCTGGCGGTATGGATATTTTTATAAGCAATGCGGGGGTATTAAAAGCTGGCAGCCTAAAAGAGATGGAATTCAGTGAATTTACCTTTGTTAATAAAGTGAATTACTTTGGTTATTTTTTGTGCGTAAAACATGCCTCCAAAGTTATGGCTCTTCAAAATATACCCACTGGAAAATATTTTACCGATATTATTCAAATTAACTCGAAATCCGGGCTTAAAGGTTCCAATAAAAATAGTGCTTATGCGGGAAGTAAGTTTGGAAGTTTAGGCCTTACTCAGAGTTTTGCTTTAGAACTTGTTAATGACAACATCAAAGTAAATTCCATTTGTCCTGGGAACTTTTTTGAAGGTCCACTATGGGCTGATCCGGAAAATGGTCTTTTTGTTCAATACCTTAGAACCGGGAAAGTTCCAGGCGCAAAGACCATTGAAGATGTGAAGAGATTCTATGAGTCAAAGGTTCCCATGAAGAGAGGTTGTACCGGTGAAGATGTGGTAAAAGCAATTTATTATTTAATTGATCAAAAATATGAAACTGGCCAGGCCATTCCGGTAACCGGCGGCCAGGTAATGCTGAAATAATTATTTTAATTTTAGAAGGCGGGGATAATGAAGACTAAAGCGGTAAGATTATATGGAAAAAATGATTTGAGGCTGGAAGAATTTGAACTCCCGGTAATTAAGGATGACGAAATTATTGCTCATATTATTTCTGATAGTCTCTGTATGTCTTCTTATAAAGCAGCCATTCAAGGAGCCAATCATAAAAGAGTACCGACTAATGTGGCAGAAAATCCAGTGATAATTGGTCATGAATTTTGTGGTGAACTTGTTGAAATTGGTAAAAAATGGCAGTACAAATTCAAATCAGGTCAAAAATTTGCTATCCAGCCTGCTCTAAATTATCAAGGGAGTCTTCATGCTCCCGGATATTCTTTTCCTTATATAGGCGGTGATGCTACTTATATCATTATCCCTAATGAAGTGATGGAGATGGATTGTTTATTAGAATATAAGGGAGAAGCCTTTTACGGCGGGTCTTTAGCAGAACCAATGTCTTGCATAATAGGAGCTTTTCACGCTGCCTATCATACAATTCAGGGTAAATATATTCACAATATGGGGATAGTAAAAAATGGGAATATGGCAATTTTAGCTGGAGCAGGTCCAATGGGTCTTGGGGCAATAGATTATGCCTTGCACAGTGATAGGAGACCTAAATTATTAGTAGTTACTGATCTTGATGAGGCAAGATTAAAAAGAGCTTCCTCAATTCACACTGTAGATGAGGCTAAAAAGAGAGAGGTTGAATTAAAATATATAAATACTAAAGATATTGAAAATCCGGAAGCATATCTTATTTCAATAACTCAAGGTAAAAAATATAATGATGTATTTGTTTTTGCACCGGTAAAAGAAGTTGTAGAACAGGGTGATAAAATTTTGGCAAAAGATGGCTGTTTGAATTTTTTTGCTGGTCCAAGTGACCCAGAGTTCTCCGCAGTGCTTAATTTTTATAATGTACATTATGCATCGACCCATATTGTGGGAACGAGTGGCGGAAATACTCAGGATATGATTGAATCCCTGGAGATGATGAAAAAAAATCTCATAAATCCAGCTGCCATGATTACTCATATCGGTGGATTAAACTGCGTGGTGAATACTACTTTAAATCTTCCTAAAATATCAGGTAACAAAAAGCTGATCTATACTAATATTGAGATGGAGCTTACTGCAATTTCCGATTTTAAGAAAAAAGGAAAGACTGACCCCTTATTTACTCAATTGGCGAAGATAGTAGAAAAGAATAATGGTTTATGGTCAACAGAAGCTGAAAAATATTTACTTAAAAATGCAAAATCAATATAATAGATCCGAATCGTAAGCATTGCTTAAGTCAAAATAATCTTTATGTTTTATCTTTTGTAGTATTTTTAAACAAAATTGTGATAAAATTAACTTTTTTTAATTTATTTTTAAAAAAAAAGAGGATTTTTTAAAGATATGTCGAATAATATAAAATAAACAGATAGGTAAAATTAATATATACAAATAAGAAGAATATATATATGAATTCATTAATTAAATACACAAAAAATGTTACAATGTTAAATTTTTTATAGATATCTAACTTAAATTAAAAAAGAAAAGAATTTTAAAAATTAGGAGGAAAAGAAATGGAAATTAAAGTAAAATATCCCACAAAGGATAATTTCACCAAGTTTGGCACCATAGTAGTTCCCTCATTTGAAGAATCCCCTGCCACCTTTTCAGAAAACCATAATTACTGGCATAATGTAGCCGACATTTCACAGTTAGGGGAAGAGGGTACTGTAGGATTTTTAGAAATCAAAAGAAAGGAAAGAGAATTTACACTGGATAAGATCGAGAGACATCAATATGCATCGGAGTCCTTCATTCCTACATCAGGAGTTGGTATTTTCTGTTTAGCTCCCGCAGCTCCTGATAAAGATGTTCCGGATATAAGTTCTATTGAAGCTTTTTGGATAGACGGTACCGCTTCTTTTTTCCTGGCTCCGGGAGTATGGCATTGGCTTCCCTTCGCTCTTACGCCTGAAATGAAATTTATCCTTCTCCTCAAAAAATCTACCGTAGAAAAAGATTTAGAGATAGTAGAACTTCCGGAAAAAGTAAAAATTGCTCTAACAAAATAATTTTAGGAGGCAAGAATGGAAGCTTTAAGATTCGAAAACGTCTATAAAAACTATGGAAAAAATGAAGCTATTAAAAATTTAAACTTTTCCTGTGAGGAAGAAGAACTATTCGTTATCCTTGGACCATCAGGAGCAGGGAAAACCACTACACTTAAATTGATTAGTGGATTAGAAGAGGTTACAAAAGGGAAAATATTTCTCAAAAACAAGTTAGTTAACCATCTGGAACCTAAGGATAGAAATGTTTCTATGGTTTTCGAAGATTATGCCCTTTATCCACATCTAACTGTTTATAAAAATATTAGTTCACCGTTAGAGGCTATACATCTGCCTAAAGATGAGATCGATAAAAAAGTAAAAGAGATTGCTCGTGTTTTACAAATCGAAGAGCTTCTTTTAAGACTTCCTTCAATGATCAGTGGAGGTCAGAAACAGAGGACAGTGTTAGCCAGATCATTGGTAAAAAAAGCCAATGTATATTTAATGGATGAACCCATAGCCCACTTAGATGCAAAATTAAGATATCAAATGCGAGGAGAATTTAAGAGGGTTCAACATATACGTAAAATGAACATATTATATGCTACCCACGATTTTAGAGAAGCACTTTCTTTGGGTGACAAAGTTCTGATTCTAGATAAGGGAGTGACTCAACAGATTGGTACCCCACAAGAGATTTTCAACAAGCCAGCGAATATTTTTGTAGCAAATTTATTAGGAGATCCTCCCACAAATTTAATCGAAGGAATTTTAAAAGCAAAAGACGGACAATATTTTTTCCAGATTGGAGATGTCTCCATATCTTTATCGAAATCTTTGGCTGACGAGCTTTTTTCAAAAATTAATCAAGAGAAGTTAGTTATTGGAATAAGACCTTTTGATTTGCATTGTTGTTTAAAGCAAAAGGAAAATGCAAAAATTCTCAACACAGAAGTGTACATGAGTGAAATTGCCGGACATTATAATGTCATTTCAATTAAGCTGAATAATACCATTATTAAAATTAGGGAAGAAAAATCCTTTAAAGTGTCTTTGGGGGATAAGGTATCCGTAGATTTTAAAGAGGAAAAACTTGATTTCTTCGATGCTATTTCGGGAAATAGAATTTTCTAGGAGGCAAAATTGTGGAAAAATTAGAATTAAAAAACGTATACAAGCACTACGTGCAAGGAACCGTAGAGGCTGTAAAAGATTTGAGCTTATCTCTTAAAAGCGGGGAACTTTTGGCTATATTAGGACCCTCGGGTTGCGGCAAATCGTCCACTCTTAGGATGATTGCCGGCATAGAAGATATAACTAAAGGAGAAATTTATCTTGACGGGGAAATTATAAATTGGTTATCTGCAAAAGAAAGAAATATTGCTTTAGCTTTTGAGACCTATGCTCTATATCCTCATCTTAGTCTTTTTGAAAATATTGCCTTTCCTCTTCGTATAAGAGGCAGGAAAGATCAAGAAGTTAGAAAAGAAGTCAAGAAAATAGCTGATATGCTTGAAATTACTAACGTTTTAAGCAAACTTCCTTCTGAAGTAAGCGGAGGGCATCAACAGCGGACATCTTTAGCACGTGCATTGATACGACCCGCCTCTCTTTATCTTTTAGATGAACCACTTTCTCATTTAGATACCCAGCAAAGAACGGAATTTAGAGTACAGATAAAAAGAATCCAAAAAACCCAGAACCTTACCATGCTTTTTGTTACTCATGATCAATTGGAAGCCTTGGCTTTGGCTGATAGAATAGCTGTTTTAAATTTAGGTGTTTTACAACAAATTGGAACACCAGAAGAAATATATGAGTATCCAGAGAACCTTTTTGTGGCAGATTTTGTGGGAGAACCGCCTATGAATTTTATAAAAGCTACTTTAGTAAGAGAAAAAAATGATTATATGGCAAAATTATATAATCAAAAATTGAAGATTCCAGAAAACTATAAAGATGCTATAGAAAGGTTTTACAAGGGAGATGTTATTGAGATAATGCTGGGGATTAGACCAATTTATATCTATATTTCTGAGCCCGTTGAAGGTCAAACCGTTAGCGGAGAAGTATATGTCTTTGAAGATATCGGTGAATCCGGCATATTAACCGTGCAAATTGGAGATGCTTTAATCAGAGTCGAGCTCAGTCCGGGGTATTCTTTTAAATTAGGAGAAAGAGTTAATATTACCTTTGATTTAGAGAAAATTCTTATATTTAATCCCACTACCGGAGAAAGAATTAAAGCAAATGACTCCAAAACCGCAAAATAAAAAGTTAAGGGAGGTGATAAGCTATTCAAAGTTTGCATATGCATAGATACGCATCATGTCCGTAAGGTTCGATAAAAAATCTAATTATTTTTTTAGGAGGTTTTATAATGAGAAAAGTATATTTGTTTATTTTAGTTACTTCATTGTTGTTGGTTTTTTCCTGCTCTATGCTGGTTCAAGGTCAAGCAAAATTTAACGATGTAACCATTACTGCTTTCTGTGATGCAGGACATAATGCTCGTCCTTTTGAATGGTATGCTGATGAATTTGCAAAGGCAGGAATCAAGGTGAACGTAGTTACTGCACCTTTTGCCAATGTTTATGAAAAGCTAAAAAGTGAATTTATTGCCGGTACAGGTGCTTATGATCTAATCGTACTCTTCCCTATGTATTTGGGCGAGTTTGCAGGAATGGGATATCTTAAGCCTTTGGATGAATATGCGAAAAAATATGATCCTCGTTTAGATGATATTGCTGAGGGTTTCTTAAAACTGTATGACTACTATGGAGGCAAGTTATATACTCTTCCTTATGATGGTGATGTTTTAAGTCTCTACTTCCGTAAAGATCTATTTAATGACGAGACAGAAAAAAGTAATTTTAAAAAAATGTATAACAAAGAGCTTGCTTCTCCAGAGACCTGGGATGAAGTATTGGATGTGGCAAAATTTTTCACTAGAAAGAGTGGGGAAACATTAGCCGGGAAGGTATTAGATTCAGATTTCTATGGTTTTGCCTTCTTAGCTCAAAGAGGCGGTTTTGCCTATGCCTGGTGGTTAGCAGAATTTGCCAGCCGAGGTGGGAAATATTTTGATAAAGATATGAACCCCATGATAAATACAGAGGAAGGAGTAATTGCCCTGCAAAGATTAGTAGACATCCTTCCTTATTGTCCACCGGATGTTCTTTCTTATGGATATGATGAATTAACCAATGCTTTAATTTTAGGAAGAACGGCGATGTGTTTACAATGGCCCTGCAACTGGAAGAAGGGTAATGATCCTGCTCAATCAAAAATTGTAGGAAATCTTGGTGTTACTCATGTTCCGGGAGTTATGAAAGATGGAAAACTAACATATCGTGCTCCTATGCCTTGCGGAAGAACTCTCGCCGTAGCAAAAGATAGTAAGAATCCGGAGGCAGCTTATTATGTGGCCAAGCTTCTTTCTGATGATTTTTCCTTAGCCGATGTTTCTACTCCCGAGACCGGTCTTGATCCATTTAGAAAATCTCATTTCAATAATCCGGCAGCTTTTTCAGCGTTTGGACCAGAAAAAGAAGCCAAAGAGTATCTGGCTGCTATTGCTAACAATTTAACTTATGGTTTTCCTGATTTAAGTCTGCCTGGTACTGCACAATACCTTGATGTATTAGAAGTCTATTTGGGTAAAGCATATACCAAAGAATTATCACCAAAAGAAGCCCTTGATGCTACCGCTAAAGAATGGAACAGTATTACCAATAGTTTAGGAAAAGCAAATCAAATCAAAATTTACAATGAACTCTTGGTAGGATGGAAAGAAGTAGGATTAATTGATTAAGGGTTAGAACTTGAATGGTTGTATATTTTTTTAGGGGAACGGGAAGTTCTCGTTCCCCTATTAAATTTCAAGTGAGAAAGAGGGATGAATATGAAAGAAATTTCAACAAATGTTCTAATAGGAAGAAATAGTTTTGCAAAAAGGATAACTTTACCTTCAATTATTATACTGGTGGTTACTGTGGTGGGACCTTTGGGGTTTTTGCTCTACGCCAGTTTTTTTGATTGGAGCCTTACTGTTCCTGCTCCCCCGAGATTTGCCTGGTTTTACAATTTCGTATTGGTATTTAAAGACACAAGATTTTGGAATGCTTTTAGAAATACGTCAGCATTAATGATAGCAGGAATAATTACCCAATCTATCTTGGGTTTAATCATTGCTTTTCTTCTAAATAGGAAGTTTAGATTTAAAAAACTGGCTATTACTATTTTAGCTTTACCCATAATGGTTACCCCGGTAGTTTTAGGATTTAATTGGAGAATTATATTTCACGAACATTATGGTCCTTTAAATTATATTATTCGACTTTTAGGAGGAGCTGGCTCATCCTGGATTGCTGATCCGAAATTAGCTCTATTTTCTATTTTTTTAGTTGATACCTGGCAATGGACTCCCTTTGTCACTTTAATTCTACTTGCCGGACTGCAATCTATACCCCATCAAGTTTATGAAGCTACCGATGTAGATGGCGCTACAGGGTGGCAGACCTTTTGGCGTATTACCCTGCCTCTTCTTCGTCCTATGTTTGTTCTGGTAATTCTTTTTAGAATCATATGGATTTTTAAGATTTTTGACCCGGTGTATATTCTTACCGGAGGAGGCCCTGGTATTACCACAGAAACACTAAGTTTATACACTTATATCAGTTGGGTAAAATATTGGAAAGTTGGTTACACTTCAGCTTTAGCCCTGGTGCAATTAGTGATCATGAATATTATTGCCATGATCTTTGTTAGAAAAGTTATGCAAAGGAGGAGAGCGTAAATGGGTATGAATGATAAAAAATTAAAAGAATTTAGACAAAGAGAAAAAAGGAAAAAATTAAACCATTGGTTTCAAAACTTATTACTTACTTTTTTTGTTCTACTTTTTGGTTTTCCTATCTATTGGATTTTTATAGGAGCTTTTAAGGAAAAAGGAGAATTTTTCCATTATCCTCCCATTTTTTGGATTAATCATTTTAAATTTGATAATTTTTTCCGTGCGCTTTCATTGGGTGGTTCAAAAGGAACATTAGACAGTCTTATTGTAGCTTGTGTTGGTACTGTTTTAGTGGTCATTCTCGCCCTTTTTGCCGGTTATGGATTAGGAAGATTTAAATTTGGAGGGCCAAATTTATCTTTTTTTGTTCTTTCTCTGCTCTTTGCACCACCCATAATCGCTGTATTACCGCTGTTTTTTATTTTTAAGTATTTAAGAATAGTTGATACTTACCTTGCTTTAATATGGTCTTATTTATTAATTAACCTACCCTTTGCCATATGGCTTATTAAAGGATTTATTGAAGACCTGCCCGAGGAGATTGAGTCTGCGGCTTTAGTGGATGGCCATTCTCGTTTCGGAGCTTTTCGGAAGGTTACCCTTCCCTTAATCATTCCCGGAGTGGTGGTATCAGCATTATTTGTATTTGTTTTTGCCTGGAATGAATTTCTTTTTGCCCTTATGTTTACCAGGTCCAATGTAAGAACTCTACCGGTGGTTCTTTCAGAATTAATTGGGGGTCACGGAATTCAATGGGGAGAATTATCGGCTCTTTCTCTGATTGCCATTATTCCCGGAGTTATTTTGGTGGTATTTTTCCAGAAATATTTAGTAAGGGGTTTAACCTTTGGAGCGGTAAAAGGATAGTCGGAGGTGATTCATTTGAAAAAAAGTAAGATTGTAATTGTAGGAAGTTATAATACAGATTTGATGTCCAAGACTCCCTGGCTTCCAAAACATGGAGAGACTGTTTTAGGAGGGCCATTTAAATTAGGGCCTGGAGGGAAAGGATCAAATCAAGCGGTAGCAGCAGCAAGATTAGGTGCCGAAGTTTGTTTCGTAGGTTGTGTAGGGGAAGATTATTTTGGCGAAATTGCCAGAAAAAATTTTATAAAAGAGAAGATTAACATTGACTATCTCAAGGTAAGCAAAACTCTGCACACGGGTATGGCTTTTATTTTAGTAGATGATAAAACTGCTGAAAATATGATAGTGGTAGCTCCTGGGTCTAATATGGAAATAGATATTCCATTGGTAGAAAATGCACGAGATATCATTATGAGTGCAGATGTAGTACTGTTACAATTAGAAATTCCGGTGGAAATTGTAGAACATGTTATAAAACTAGTTTATAAGTCTAACAATACTATTTCCATTCTTAATCCTGCCCCGGGGAAGAAGTTGGAGAAAAATATTTTAAAAAAAGTATCTTTAATTACTCCCAATAGAAGTGAGTTGGAACTAATGACTAATCGAAATGTTAATACAGTTGAAGAAGCTGAAAAAGCTGCCAGGGAAATTATATCTGCTGGAGTAAAAGATGTTGTTGTTACCCTGGGTAAAGAAGGGGCTTTAGTAGTAAATTCTAAAGAAACTACTCATGTACCTACTTTCGAGGAAGTAAAGATTGTAGATTCTACAGGAGCAGGAGATGCCTTTAATGGCGGCTTAGCCATTGCTCTTTCAGAAGGAAAGAGCTTGGTGGAAGCGGCTTATTTTGCTAATGCTGCCGCCAGTCTCAACGTAACCAAAATTGGTACTGCTCCTGCCATGCCCTATCGCGAAGAAGTGGAGGAGTTTCTAAAAAATCATTCACAATAAAATAGAAAACAAAGATATATTCTAAAGAAAGGAGGAATAGGGTTATTTATCCTGATTAAAATGAGAGATTATAAAACAAGTTATAAAATTTTGAAGTCCTCTTTGGAAGAAAAGGGAGTTAATGTAAGTGAAATTGAGAAAAAGTTAAAGGCATTAAAGATTGAGACTCCAAGTTGGGGTTATTCAGATTCAGGAACTCGTTTTGCAATTTTTAAGCAAAAAGGAGCTGCCAAGAGTGTAGAAGAAAAAATTCAGGACGCAGCAGAAATACATAAGGTTACCGGTATATGTCCATCTATAGCCTTGCATATCCCCTGGGATACAACTGATAATTGGAATACCCTTTTAGAATATTCTCTTTCTTTAGGAATAAGACCAGGAGCTATAAATCCCAATTTATTTCAGGATGCGGATTATAAATTGGGGAGTCTTTGTAATCCTGATAGAAAAGTGAGAAAAAAAGCTATTAATCATGTTCTGGAGTGTATAGAAATTGCCAAGACGCTTAAATCTAAGGACATATCTCTTTGGTTAGCTGATGGAACCAACTATCCCGGACAGGATGATATGAGACAGAGAAAACATAGATTGGAAGATAGTTTGAAAGAGATTTATAAAAATTTAAAAGATGATATGCGTATACTGATAGAATATAAATTCTTTGAACCGGCTTTTTATAATACTGACATACCTGATTGGGGTACTGCATATAATTTGTGTATGAAACTGGGTAATAGGGCGAGGGTATTGGTCGATTTAGGACATCATGCTTTAGGTACCAATATAGAACAGATAGTAGCCTATCTTTTAGATGAGGGAAAGTTGGGAGGATTCCATTTTAATAATAAAAAATATGCTGACGATGACCTTACGGTGGGATCTATAAACCCCTATGAATTTTTCCTTATTTTTAATGAACTGGTGTCAGCAGAAGAGGATGAAATAGAGGCCAATATAGCTTATATGATAGACCAATGTCATAATCTTAAGCCAAAAATTGAAGAAATGATCCAAAGTGTTGAAAATATTCAAAAAACCTATGCAAAAGCTCTAATTGTAGATAGAAAATCCTTGAGAAAATTCCAACACGATGAAGATATAATTATGACGGAGAAGGTACTAACTGAAGCTTTTGAAACTGATATAATGCCTCTTTTGTTTAAAGTAAGGGGGGAGATGGGGGTTCCTTTAAATCCTCTTGAATTTTTTAGAGAGAGTGGATATTTGGAGAAGATTCAAAGGCAAAGGTAAATTTTATTTATTTTATAAAAATTAGCCGGAAAGTATTGACATGAAAATAATAATATGTTAAAATGTTAAAAAAGTAAAATTATTTGTCAGAAAAATAACATTAAGGAGGTAAAAAGAAAGATGGACGTTTATACAGATGCATTGGGAATGATTGAAACCAGGGGTTTTGCAGCAATGGTAGAGGCAGCAGATGCTATGGTGAAAGCCGCCAGGGTAGATTTGGTAGGCTATGAAAAAATTGGTGGTGGGTACAATACTGCCATTGTACGCGGCGATGTAGCAGCTGTTCGAGCTGCCCTTGATGCCGGAAATGCAGCTGCCCAAAAAATTGGCGAAGTAATTTCTGTTCATATTATTCCACGACCACATAGTAATGTAGATGAAGTTCTTCCTTTAGGCAGAGGCCTGGTCAAAAGTAAAAAAGAAAAAATGAGTACTGATTAATTGACATACCCATAATAGAGGAGGAAAAAATATGATACTGGCAAGAGTAGTGGGTACGGTGGTATCAACCAGGAAAGAACCGAAAATTGAGGGCATAAAATTTTTACTTCTGGAGAAAATTAATCCTTCGAACATGCAGGGGAAAGGTGATTATCTGGTAGCAATGGATAGCGTGGGAGCAGGATTAGGGGAAGTAGTCTTTTATGTAGCCGGAAGCAGTTCCCGGATGACAGCTACTACTGAAGGTAAACCCAGTGATGCAGCTATAATATCTATCGTTGACTTTATAGATATTAACGGAGAATATGTATACAGGAAAGACAAAGAATAGCAAACAGCTTCTTCAGATTTTGAAAAGTTTAAAAAGAGGTTGAGATGATATTTGGTAAAATTGCGGGGACTGTAGTTAGTACCCAAATAGATGAAGGAATAAAAGGAAAGAAATGTCTTCTTGTTCAAACTTGCAACCATAAAGGAGAAATAGGTGGTAATTATTTGGTAGCTGTGGATCTGGTCGGAGCAGGAGTAGAAGAGATAGTGATAATTTCTCAGGGAAGTTCTGCCAGACAGACGGAAATTACCCATCAAAAACCAGTCGATTGCGTAATCGTAGGAATTGTCGATATGGTAGAAGAACGCAATAAAATTGTTTTTAAAAAATAGGCGAATAGTTTATAAGAAGGGAAATGATTTATGGCACTTGAAAATGTGCTAAGAGATATGGGAGTAGTAGGAGCCGGCGGTGCTGGTTTTCCTACCCATATTAAAGTAGCCAATAAATATGATGTAGTCATTGGAAATGGAGCGGAATGCGAACCTCTTCTTTATAATGATAAATATGTTATAGAAAGGCAAGGAGAAGAGGTAGTAAAAGGTTTAGAGTTAGTTATGCAGTCGACTGGTGCAAAAAAAGGGGTAATTGCCCTGAAGAAAAAATACCTTTCAATTGCGGAAAAATTAAAAAAAACTATAGCCGGGAAGAAAAATATATCGCTATTCCTTCTTAAGGATTATTATCCGGTTGGTGACGAGTTTATTCTGGTGCAAGAAATTACCGGCAAGATTATTCCGGAAGGGGGAATTCCTCCGGATATAGGTTGTTTGGTAAATAATGTAGAGACTTTAAGAAATGTGTATATGGCAGAAAAAGGCAATGCAGTTACCAGAAGGGCGTTAACCTGCATAGGAGAAGTAAAAAAGCCGAGTATCATCATTGCCCGGATTGGTACTTCTTTCCGGGAAATTATAAATCTTTGTGAACCTACCATAGAAGATTTTGTAGCGATTGTGGGGGGACCAATGATGGGTAAGGTAGTTTTTGATCTTGATACACCAGTAACTAAAATTACCAGCGGTATTCTGGTTTTACCGAGGGATCATCCCCTGGTTTTGAAGAAGACCTTAAGAATTGAATATATTATCAAGCAAAGCAAAGCTGCCTGCTGTCAATGCAGTTATTGTACCGATTTATGTCCTCGTTACTTATTAGGTCATGAGCTTTATCCTCACAAGATTATGAGACAGATAAACTTTGGACTCGATCTTCCGTACGAAATAATTCAAAATGCTTTTCTATGCAGTGAATGCGGGCTTTGCGAGGTATTCGCCTGTCCGATGGAATTATCCCCTCGCATTATAAATCAAAAAATTAAGGAAAATCTTCTGGCAGCCGGCTATCAACCCAAGTTTTCGGGCAAAAAAGAAAATCCGAGAGAGCTGCAAGATTACAGAAAAATACCCAGTTCGAGGATTAAAAATCGCTTGAGATTGGATAAGTACGATAAAGATGGCCTGCATCCATTACCTGTAATGGAAACCGATCCCGATCAAGTGGAGATTTTACTCAAACAACATACCGGTGTTACTTCTAAACCTGTAGTGAAAATTGATGAACAAGTAAATGAGGGTGATCTTATTGCTGAAATCCCTGAGGGGAAATTAGGTGCCCGGTTACACGCAAGCATTAGAGGCAGGATAACTTATATTGACGAGGAAAGGATTGTTATTAAAAAATAATAATGAAAGATAGGTAAGATATGGATATAATCGTTCTTGGAGTATTAGAATTTAATAGCATAGCAGTAGGAATAAAAGCTTTAGACGGCATAGTAAAAACTGCCTCGGTGAAAGTAATAGATGCGAGAACGATTTGTCCGGGAAAATTTCTAATTCTTTTTACCGGTGATGTGGCGGCGGTCGATGCTTCTCTTACCGCTGGTAAGGAAATTGGAGAAGGTTACATAGTTGACGAATTATTTATTACCAATTTACATTCTCAAATTATTCCGGCAATTATCGGCACGGTTGAATGTAAGATTTGGGATGCGGTGGCTGTAGTAGAATCTTTTTCGGTAGTTGCCAGTATTGAAGCTGCCGATATAGCCGCCAAGACTGCCAATGTTTTAATTAACGAGATTAGATTAGCTGCGGGGATGGGCGGTAAATCTTATATTAAAATGATAGGGAATATAGATGAGGTGGAAGCTGCAGTCAAGGCAGCAGTTAAGATTATAGGTGACAAAGGTCTGCTTTGCAAAGAGGTCATTATCCCCAACCCCCATCCGGAGATTAAACCTTATTTTATTTATTAAAGATAAAACAGAAATTTACACCTAGGTGGTAAATTATGGAAATAAACGAAAAAGATTTAAAATTAATCATTGAAAGCGTTCTTGATAAGTTAGAAAGTACCAAAAGTGATAAAACAATATCAAATGATTCTTTAAGCAAGTCTTCTTCTGGGCAGGATGGAATTTTTGAAGAAGTAAATACTGCTGTCGATGCTGCCGAAGCTGCTCATCTTGAACTGATTAAATTAACCTTAGATCGACGTAGAGAGATCATTCGGAGCATACGCAAAATAATTATGAGTAATCTGGAAGAGATTTCTAAATTGGCCGTAGAGGAAACAACCTTTGGCAGAGTAGAAGATAAAATTGAAAAAAATAGATTAGCTGCTTTAAAAACACCGGGGGTAGAAGACCTCGAGCCTACAGCTTATTCCGATGATAATGGAATGACCTTAATGGAACGAGCAGCTTATGGGGTTATTGGGTCTATCATACCCTCTACCAACCCTACTTCTACAGTTATTAATAATGGAATAAGTATGGTCGCTGGTGGGAATTCGGTAGTTTTTAATCCTCATCCTGCAGCAAAAAGAAGTTCCTGCTTTACCGTTTCCTTAATCAATCAGGCGATTGTAAAAGCCGGGGGTCCCTCCAATGTTCTGTGTGCCATTGCTAATCCAACTATTGATTCAGCCCAAACTTTAATGAAACATCCTAAAATTAGATTACTGGTAGTAACCGGTGGTCCGGTGGTAGTTCAGGCAGCCATGAACAGTGATAAGAAAGTAATTGCCGCTGGTCCTGGGAATCCTCCCTGTGTTGTAGATGAAACAGCTGATCTGATTAAAGCCGGCCGTGATATTGTGAAGGGAGCAGGATTTGATAATAATATCGTCTGTATATGTGAGAAAGAGATATTAGCTGTTTCCCAAATTGCCGATAAACTAAAAGAAGAAATGATAAAAAATGGTGCTTATGAACTAAAAGGCGAACAGATTGAAAAGGTTACTAAATTGGTTATTGCTGACCCGGGCAAGCCCGGGCATGAGGGGGCATCGAACAAAGAATATGTGGGGAAAAATGCCAGTGTAATCGCCCGGGATATCGGGTTAGACCTTTCTGACCAAACCAAAATATTGCTTTGCGAAGTAGACCGTTATCATCCATTGGTCTGGACCGAACAGCTTTTACCGGTGATTCCTCTGGTTCGCTTTAACCATGTTGATGAAGCCATAGATTTTGCCGTGCAGTGTGAGCATAATTTCAGGCATACTGCCTCTATTCATTCCCGGAATATCGCTACACTTTCCAGGATGGCCCAATTGATGAACTGTTCTCTCTTTGTAAAGAACGGACCGTGTTATAGCGGATTAGGGTTCGGAGGCGCCGGTTATACTTCTTTTACTATCGCTACTCCTACCGGAGAGGGTTTAACCCGGGCAAGAACTTTTACCCGGGAAAGACGTTGTGTCTTGGTTGGTTATTTCAGAATTGTCTAAAGTTAAATTTAATGGTATAGAAATTTCCTTTTTTGTAGGGGTTCGATTTATCGAACCCGCAATGAAAACGGGTCGGATAAATCCGACCCCTACTTTAAAAGCAATACTTTATACGAAAAAAGTTTTGAATTTTGAACTAACGACTAACGACTAACGACTATATATTTTTTATTAGCTGTCTATTCGGAGGTTAGAGATGCAATTAGGAAAAGTGATTGGCAATGTTGTTTGTACCCAGAAAGTAGAATCTTTTCAAGATATAAAACTATTATTGGTTCAGCCTCTTAATGAAAAGTTAGAAGAAATTGGTGATCCTGTAGTGGCTTGCGATACGGTTCAGGCAGGTATAAATGATATTGTTTTCTATGAAAGCGGCAGAGAGGCAGCTTTGGGACTTAAAAATTGGTTCAACCCCTCTGATCTGACTATTATGGGTATAGTTGATCAGGTAAATATTGGAGAGTAATTATGATTTTAGGTAAGGTAATCGGTAATGTAGTTTCAACTATTAAGCTTCCGATTTATCAAGGATATAAGATTTTAATCGTTCAGCCGGTGAATGATAAAGAAGAGCCGCAAGGGGAAAGTCTTTTGGCTTTGGATACTGTGCAGGCAGGGGTGGGAGATACGGTCCTGGTGATTGATGAAGGGAATTCCTCTCGTTTGATCATGAATAATTCGACTGCCCCGGTTAGGACAATGATTGTAGGAATTGTCGATGCGATTGAATAAAGTTTAGAATAAGGTTAAAGAAAATGAGTGATAGTATAAATAGTATGAATAGAATAAAAATTATCCAGAATGTGGTTAGTGGATTGTATTCTACCACTATCCCTGAAAAAGTTCAACCTATCCCCAATAATGTTCGGGATAAAGTGGGTTGTGTTGCTATTGGTTCAGATCATGGCGGATTTGAGGCCAAAGAAATTATTAGAGATTATTTGCGTGCTATTGGTTATCGAGTTACAGATGTCGGAACTTTTAGCAAAGATAGTGTGGATTATCCTGATTTTGCTCTTAAAGTGGCCAGGAAGGTAGCCAGCGGGGAATGTGAAAGAGGAATTATGATCGATGGAGCTGGAATTGGCTCTTCAATGGTTTGTAATAAAGTTAAAGGGATAAGAGCAGCCCTGTGTTATAACCCGAAAACTATTATAAACAGCAGAGAACACAATAATGCCAATGTTTTAACTTTGGGCGGCCCATTACACACTTCGGATGAATTACGCGAAATGGTAAAACTCTGGTTGGAAACTACTTTTGCTGGCGGAAGACATTGGAAAAGAGTTAATAAAATAATGGCTGTAGAAAGAAATCAATAAAAATATGAAAAAAAGAGGTTTAAAATTATGGATATAGATAAGATGGATAAAAAAGAATTGATAGATAGGATTAGTGATGAAATAATATCAAAATTAAAGAAAACATCTTTTTCTGATAATCTTTCTTTTAAATCTGATTTGGGTAATAAAAACATACAGGGTTCTTCCGCAGGTTGCAAGATACAAATTAACACGCCTGCTGATCTCGCACCTTATATTGACCATACTTTATTAAAGCCTGACGCAACAGAAGCTCAGGTGAAAAAAATATGTGAAGAAGCCGTTCAGTATGGTTTTTGTACGGTTTGTATTAATTCTTCCTGGGTGGTTTACTGTGCCAGGAAACTAAGGGGGACCGGAGTTAAAGTGTGCGCTGTCGTGGGATTTCCGTTGGGGGCAACAGACAGCAGGACCAAGGCTTACGAGACTCGTAATGCCATAGAAAATGGAGCTGATGAAATAGATATGGTGATTAATGTAGGTGCTTTAAGAAACGGGGATCTAAAGACTGTGGAAGCTGATCTAAGAGCAGTATTGACAGCTTGCAGGAATACTACGACTACCAAGGCAATTATTGAAACTTGCTTACTATCAGACGAGGAAAAAGTAATAGCTTCTCAATTGGTAAAAAAAGTTGGTTTTGGTTTTGTAAAGACCTCTACCGGTTTTTCTACCGCCGGAGCTACTGCCCATGATGTTGCTTTGATCCGCAGGACTGTTGGTCCTAAAATGGGAATTAAAGCAGCAGGCGGAATCCGTACTTACGAAGATGCTTTATTAATGATTCGCTCCGGGGCAACCCGGCTGGGATGTAGTGCCAGTGTAAAGATTGTCAGTGTCTGATGTTATTTTGATATGATAAAGAATAGATGAGCCGAGGATGATAAAAAATGGAAGAGAAAGACTATAAAAAACTTGTAGATATGATAACTGAAACGATTTACAGAGAAATAAAACCGAAAGACGAGCCATCTAATCTTTTCTCTATCCCCGTAGAGATATCCAATCATCATGTTCATTTAACCAGGGGTTCTTTGGATATTTTATATGGAAAGGATTATGAGCTTACTAAATTACGGGATTTATCTCAACCCGGAGAATTTGCCAGTAATGAACAGGTGAGTATAGTTAGCGCGAATATGAAATTTATTGAAAAAGTAAGGATTCTTGGACCCCTGCGAGAATATACGCAAGCAGAATTATCCATTACTGATGGTTATTTTTTAGGATTAGACCTTCCTACCAGAATATCGGGGAATCTAAAAGGCTCTCCGCCTATCATTTTTATGGGACCACAAGGCGTTTTAACTCTTTCAGAGGGAGCTATTCGAGCCGCGCGGCATATTCATATGACTCCTGAAAATGCGGAATCTTACCAGGTAAAAAATGGTGACCGAGTGAAGGTGGAAGTATCAGGAGATCATGGAGTTATTTATAAGGATGTAGTAATCAGGGTTTCGCAAAAGAGCAAATTAGCCCTTCATCTGGATACAGATGAAGCCAATGCCGGGAATGTAGAAAATAAATGTTTGGCTAGAATTATTAAAAAATTCTTTCATTAAATCAATATTTTAATTTTTAAAAAGTAATCAATTAAATTAAAATGCTACTGAATAAGGAGGAAAAGTAAACATGATGAGAGCAGTAACCTTATTTGCTCCAGCAAATCTAAGTTGCGTGGAGGCGGAAGTTCCTAAAATAAAAGATTCAAATGAAGTACTTATAAAAGTTAAAGCTTGTGGAGTTTGCGGATCTGATATACCAAGAGTAATGATTAAAGGAGCTCACAAAATGCCGATTATAATCGGCCATGAATTTAGTGGTGAAATAGTGGAGACAGGCGAAAGCGTTTCTTCTTTTAAGGTGTTAGATCAAGTGACAGCTATGCCGTTAATTCCTTGTGGAAAATGCGAGTTTTGTCAAATAGGAAAATATAATCTTTGTGATGATTATCTATATTATGGCTCTCGTATTCCTGGTGCAATGGCACAATATATTGTAGTAAAGGAAAGCAATCTTCTTAAATTACCTAAAAATGTAGATTATGAAAGTGCTGCAATGACTGATCCAGTGAGCGTGGCATTACATGCTATAGGAAAAGCAAATATTAATGCTGGTCAATCAGCAATAGTTTTTGGTTTAGGGGCTATTGGACTTATTGCCATACAATGGTTAAAAATTTTAGGATGTTCCGAAGTTATTGCCATAGATATTTTTCAGGAAAAATTAGATTTAGCTGAAAAACTGGGAGTCGATTTAACGATTAACGCAAAAAATAATAACGTTATTGAGGCAATAATGGATTATACCCATAATAAAGGAGCTGATATTGTTATTGAGTTAGCGGGAAATAAAATAACTCAATTACAAGCAATTCAATCAGCAAGTAAAATGGGTAGAGTGATTTATTGTGGAATATCTTACGATGATCTTCTGCTTCCAAGCAAAGAAGTTAATAAGATACTCCGAGGGGAATTATTTGTTATTGGTTCATGGAATTCATCCATTGCGCCTCTTCCAGTTAATGAATGGAAAACCTCTTTAGATTTTATGGATAAAGGAAAAATTAAAGTGAAACCATTAATAAGCCATCGAGTAAAGTTAGAGGATTGTAAAGAAGTTTTTGAGATGATGTACTATAAAAAAGAGATATTTAATAAAGTTTTATTTATTCCGGATTTATAAAAAGTGATAAAGATAAAAAGAAATAACATCAATAATTTTATTAAACCGAAGGGCAGAATACCATGAGTTTGCCCATATATGAATGTAAACTTGCCCGAAAATAGCATTAAATAATTTTAAGGAGTAGAATAGATGGAAAAAAAATATATAATGGCAATTGACCAAGGCACAACAGGTACACGGGTTATCTTATTTAATCATGAAGGCCAAGTTCATTCAAAAGCTTATAGGGAGATAAGGCAGATATATCCAAATCCTGGTTGGGTTGAACAAGATCCAATGGAATATTGGAATACAACTATGGTTTGTACAAAGGAAGCTTTCGAAAAAGGTGGAGTTACGGCAAGTGAAATAGCAGCAATAGGTATTACCTGTCAGAGAGAGACAACTGTATTGTGGGATAAAGATACCGGGCTACCTGTTTATAATGCAATTGTTTGGCAGAGCCGCCAGACTGCAAGTATATGTGAAGAGTTAAAAACAAGAGGATACGAAGATACCGTCAAAAACAAAACTGGCCTTTTAATCGATGCATACTTTTCTGGAACGAAGATTAAATGGATTATCGAAAATGTCTCTGGCGTTAAGGAAAAAATTTCGCAAGGGAAAATATGTATGGGTAACATAGATAGCTGGCTTATATGGAAGTTAAGTGGGGGGGCTTATCACGTTGAGGATTATTCAAATGCATCAAGGACAATGCTTTTAAATATATATACTCTTGAGTGGGATAAAGAGTTGCTTGATATTTTGGATATTCCTGTAAGTATTTTACCACGGTTAAAACCTTCAAGTGGTATAATTGCGACAACAAACAAGGATGTATTTTTTGGAGAGGAACTACCGATTGCAGGTGATGCCGGTGACCAACATGCAGCTACTTTTGGACAGGTATGCTTTCAGCCGGGAATGGCAAAGAATACTTACGGTACTGCACTAGCATTAATGATGAATGTTGGGGAAAGGGTTTTATTTTCAAAGAATGGTCTGACCACCGATATCGCTTGGGTGATTAATAATAATGTTGAGTATGCACTTGAAGGCGTTGTATTTGCGGGTGGTTCAACAGTCCAGTGGTTAAGGGATGGATTGAAAATAATTAAAACCGCTCCTGAATGTGATTTACTTGCAGAAAAAGTAGCAGATACAGGAGGAGTATATTTTGTTCCAGCATTTACAGGATTGTGTGCTCCGTATTGGGATATGTATGCAAGAGGCTTGGTAATAGGTATTACAAGGGGGACTAGTAGAGAGCATATCGCAAGGAGTGCTTTGGAAGCAATAGCATATCAGACAAGAGACGTACTTGATACAATGACAGTAGATTCTGGTATAAATGCAAAGTCATTAAGAGTAGACGGTGGAGCAACTAATAGTAACTTTCTCATGCAATTTCAATCGGATATACTTGGTATTCCTATTGAAGTGCCAGCAATTACTGAGATGGCAGCATTAGGTGCGGCATATTTAGCAGGTCTCGGAATAGGTTTCTGGGCGAATAAGGAAGAAATTTCAAAACAATGGAAGTTATCAAAAGTATTTGAACCGAAAATGAAAGAAGATAGGAGAGAAGAATTATATGCTGGATGGAAAAGAGCGGTGAAGAGATCGCTTCTTTGGGATAAAAAAGAAGATATTTGTATATGAAGGAAATTAAGGCTGTAGAATTTACTATTGAAAGTTTTAAGAATTATGGTCAATTAACAAGTAAAGAAGATATTGACACAGGCAGAGTCAAACAATAATGGATCAGTACCAATTAAAAAGATAATCATTCAATATTTTAACCTTAAAAATGCCTCTAAAGCACTGGCCCTAGCTCATTTATATTGTGATAATGTAATGATACTGTATTTGCTTTTTAGTTTCCTTAAATTTTAGTATAGAAGGTCCTTAAATTATCGTTTTTTATTATTCAATATAAAAGGAGGCGAAAAGAAATTTTAGCTGCAATTTATAAAGGTAGAAACAAAATTGATGTAGAAGAAATTCCCATACCGGAAATCAACGAAAACGAATTACTAATAAAGGTTAAAGCCTGTAATATTTGTGGTACCGACATTAAGATATTAAAATATGGATATCACCGAATGAAAGAAGGAGAACATAGAATCTTAGGACATGAGGTTGTAGGAGAGGTGGTTAAAAAAGGAAAAAATATATCTACACTTAATTTAGGGGACAGGGTTGCTGTAGCCCCCAATATTGGGTGTGGCCATTGTTATTTGTGTGCAGCAGGATATAACAATCTATGCAATGATTATGAGGCATTCGGAATTAATCTGGATGGTGGATTTGCTGAGTATATGAAAGTTACAGATAAAGCAATTATTGGTGGAAATCTAATGATAATACCTGAAAATCTTAGTTTTCTTGAAGCTTCAATTAATGAACCCTTCTCATGTGTGTATAATGCTTATGAATCTCTGAAAACCAGTCCAATCGATAATGTCTTGATTGCAGGTGCTGGTGCCATTGGTTTACTTCACTTAATTCTTTCGAAAATTGCTGGGGCAAAAAAGGTAATGGTTTCAGATATTAGTGACGATAGGTTAAAAATAGCTAAAAAATATAGAGCAGATATTACTTTAAATCCTTCGAAAGTTAATTTAAAAGAGGAAGTATTTATTAATACTGGAGGAAAAGGAGCTGATGTGATAATAACTGCTTGTTCAGTTCCTTCTGTTCAGGAGGAAGCCCTAAATTTAGCTGCTAAGTTAGGGAGGATTAATTTTTTTGGAGGATTACCTGAAGGGAAAGATAGTATTATGTTTAAGTCTAATATTGTTCACTACAGGCAGTTAAAGATAACCGCAACTACCGGATCAACTATTTCACAATTTATAAAATCAATGGAAATTTTGAGCAATAAAGAATTTGATATCCAAGGATTAATTACTCATACCTTTGGTTTAGAAGAGATTAAAGACGCTTTTGAGAAAGTAATTTCTGGAAAAGGTTTAAAAATCTCAATAGTACCTTAAAGATAATTAGAATATGAATATCGAAGAAGATAACCTTGAAAACGTAATGATAAGATCGGTATACCCTAAGTTATTTTAGGAGTTCTATTAATTTAATATAACTTAAAAATACTATTGACTAAAATAGAGTTTAAATAACTTTATTTAGAGAAAAATGAGGTTTAATATGGATAGAAAATATGTGATGGCTATTGACCAAGGGACTACTGGTACAAGGGTTATTTTGTTCGATCGAAAGGGAGAAATAAATTCTATGGCTTATCAAGAAATACAACAAATATATCTTAAACCAGGATGGGTTGAACATGATCCCTTAGAGTATTGGGATAGTGCCATGGAGTGTATAAAGGAAGCCTTAAAAAAAGGCAATGCTTCACCAGCGGAAATTGCAGCTATCGGGGTAACCAATCAAAGAGAAACCACTGTATTATGGAATAAGGATACAGGAGAACCAGTTTATAATGCTATTGTCTGGATGTGTCGCCGAAGTGCCGATATCTGCGATGATTTAAAAAATAAAGGTTATGAAAAAATAGTTAGGGAAAAAACTGGTTTAGTGATAGATGCTTATTTTTCAGCTACGAAAATCAAATGGATTATAGAAAACGTACCTGGGGTAAAGAAGGAGATTGCTAATGGTAAAATATATATGGGAAATGTTGATTCCTGGCTTATATGGAAATTAAGCGGAGGAGCTTATCATGTGACAGATTTTTCTAATGCCTCTCGAACTATGCTTTTCAATATTCATACACTTCAATGGGATAATGAACTATGTAATATGTTGAATATACCTGTAGGTATTCTGCCAGACGTATTGCCCTCCAGTGGTATATTGGCCAAAACTGATAAACGGGTATTTTTTGGAGAAGAAATATCTATTGCTGGCGTTGCAGGAGATCAACATGCAGCTACTTTTGGACAGATTTGTTTTAAACCTGGTATGGTAAAAAATACCTATGGTACAGGACTTGCTTTAATGATGAATATAGGAGAAAAGCCGATTTTATCGAGAAGCGGCCTTACCACTGATCTTGCCTGGAATATTGGTGGGAAAGCTACTTATGCATTAGAAGGGGTGATCTTTAATGGTGGTACGGTGATACAATGGCTAAGAGATGGATTAAAAATAATTAAAAGCGCAAAAGAATCAGGTGAATTAGCTGAAAAAGTAAAGGATACAGGAGATGTTTATTTTGTACCTGCTTTTACCGGCCTTTGTGCACCTTATTGGGATATGTATGCTAGAGGACTAATTATTGGGATTACTCGAGGCACTACTAAGGAACATATCGCCAGGAGTGCTCTTGAGTCTATAGCCTATCAAGTCAGAGATGTTTTAGAAGCAATGAAGGCTGATTCCGGTGAGGAAATAAAAACTTTAAGGGTAGATGGAGGTGCCTCAAAGAGTAATTTTTTAATGCAATTTCAAGCTGATATATTAGGTGTTACAGTAGAAAAACCAGCAATTACTGAAATGGCCGCTTTGGGAGCAGCATACCTTGCTGGTTTAGGAGTTAATTTTTGGAACAGCACAGAAGAGTTGGAGCATCATTGGAAATTAGAGAAAGTATATGAACCAAAGATGAAAGAAGATATAAAAGAAGAATTGTATAATGGTTGGAAAAAAGCGGTCAAGAGATCTTTAAGTTGGGCTAAGTAAGCAAATATTTTTCTTTTTTAAAATTTAGATTTTTGGCCAGAGAGGTATTCGGTATGGTTTATTCTAATCAGATACTTAGATTAATAAATGAAATGAATATAACCTATGAAAATCTAAGCTCAAAAATAGATAATGCTATTCTAAAACCTAATATGAAGGTTTCAGAAATCGAGGCTTTTTGCGATCAAAGTGTAAAATATCAATTTGCCTCTGTAGCAGTGAATTCGGGATTTGCTTCCATTGCTAAATATTTTACCAAAAAAAGTAGTACGAAATTATGCTGTGCTATTGGTTTTCCTTTAGGATTAACTTCAGTTTTTTGTAAAGCAGTAGAAATAGAAGATGCTATTAATTCCGGAGCGGATGAATTGGATTTTGTCATTAATATTGGGAGATTAAAATCTCATGATTATTTTTATATTGAGAATGAAATAAAGGAACTGGTAAAAGCTGCAGAGGGTAAGACAACAAAATTAATAATAGAAACATGTTATTTAAATAAGAATGAAAAAATTAATATTTGTAAATGTGCTTTAAATACCGGTGTAGATTTTATTAAGACATCTACTGGGTTTGGGAAAAATGGAGCAACGGTGGATGATGTAAGGTTAATAAAAAGTATTGTAAAAAATTATTGTAAAGTAAAAGCTGCTGGAGGAATTAAAAATTTAAAAGATACTTTAATATTAATAAGAAATGGAGCAGATAGGATAGGTACTAATTCTGGAGTAAAAATTATGGATGAATTTAAAAAAATGATAAAAACTTAATAAAAGTGGGGGTCAATCATAAAAAGGGTGGTTAGTAAAAAAACGAAGAAAAATAATTTATTTAAGAGATGTTTTGAAGGCAAGGTTGCCATGATATCTGGTGCAGGCCAGGGGATAGGTAAGCAAATAGTATTAGATTTGTATTCGGAGGGAGCTAGAATTGCAGCTTTTGATATTAATGAAGAACAAGTAAATAATTTAAAAGAAGAGATTAACTTCAATAATAAGAAAATTATTATCTTTCAAGCTGATGTTTCGAAAAGTAATCAGGTAAGCAAGGTAGTAAAAGAAACCATAAATTATTTTGGTAAAGTTGATTTATTAATAAATAATGCTGGAATTTTGAGTTATTGTTCCATTGAAGATACCACAGATGATATCCTGGAAAAAATATTGTCAGTTAATTTGAAAGGAGTTATGTATTGTGTTCGCGAAGTTGTGCCTTTCATGAAAAAAAATCAGTATGGAAGAATTGTAAATATTTCTTCCATCACCGGGAAACGAGGAGATAATAATACTTCACCATGTTATGGTGCTTCAAAAGGTGGAATAATTACTTTGACCAAATCATTAGCCAGACAATTAGGTCCTTATGGTATTAACGTTAATGCCGTAGCACCTCATGCTATAATGACTTCTATTATGAATGGTTGGGATGAAGAAAAGAAAAATAAGATGAAAGAGTTAATACCAGTTAAACGTTTAGGAACTGTTAAAGATGTGTCATCGGTGGTTTTGTTTTTATTATCAGATGCCTCTGCTTTTATTACCGGAGAAACAATTAATATCAATGGTGGGTATTATATGGATTAAAATATTTGACAATGTAAAATTTTAATAGGGATTTTAAAAAAAACACTTATATTTTTCCTGAATTAATTTCTAATTTAGCCTTATCTGAAATGATAAAAACAACCTTATTATACCAAATCTTCAAGAATCATTGCTTTCATTTTTTCCTCATCATCATTATATCAGACTTCCATCCCATAGCGATGAATTTTATGAGTAGGATATATTGCAATCTGAGGAATGGTCACGTCAGGAGTCCTTGTGGCAACATAAAGTGTTATTTCAGCCACATTTTCAACATCAATACAGCTAGCATAGATTCCCTCTTTGTATTCTTTTTCGTCTAACCATCCATCTAAGTATGCTTTCAGAGAACCATCATAAAGCCCCTTGTCAATGATTTCGGTCATCGGTGTCTTTACATGAGAAGGATTGATCACGGTCACACCGATATTCTTATCCTTGCCTTCAATCAAAATATTTTTACTAAAACCCATCATACCATGTTTTGAAGCCCGGTAGGGGCTATGGCCAGGTCCCGATGCAAGCATGGCAGAGGAAGATCCCATGTTAATAATTCTACCGCCGGACTTCTGTTTTTCCATATATCTGAATGCCTCACGGCAGCATAAAAAAACACCTGTCATGTTTGGACCGATTGTTTTATTCCATTCCTCCAACGTAACTTCAGAAACTGGTGGAGAAAGTGAATCACGGCCGGCACTATTGACTAAAATATCCAAATGACCCCATTCATCTGCAGTGTCCTTAAAAAATTTAATGACCTTATCTTCATCAGTTACATCAGCACAAAAAGTAAGGCATATACCATTAGTATTGTAAATATCGGCTTCCACCTGTTTTAAACGTTTCTCATCAGTATCTATCAATGCAACTTTGCAGGCATTAGCGATAAAAATCTTTGAAACTGCTTCTCCAATTCCAGAAGCGGCTCCAGTTACGATGGCCACTTTACCTTCTAATCTTTTTTCTATATTCATTATTAACCTCCCAAATTATTATAAAACAAAAATATATGGTTATTTCCCAAAAAGCCAAAAATATTTTCAGCTTGCATTGCCACAAGGTAAAGCAACAGAAGGGCGACCAGGCAAACTCTCCTAAAAAAATATTAGGAGGTTTCATCATGTATTATATCGGAATTGACGTCTCAAAGAAAGACTTATCAGTATTTAACGGTAAAAAAGACCTAAAATTTATAAATCAAGAAGGTTTAAAATCTTTTAAAAATACCTGAAAAAGAAATACAATCTTCAAGAGATAGCCCTCAAGAGGTAGGATTTAAAAAAAATTTAAAATAATTTTAAAAAAAAGAAGGATTTTTTAAACGGATGTCGTATACAGATATATAGAATGTAAAGACATATTTACATAAGCATGTAAATATATTAAGAAATATTGATATAAAAACAAGAAAGCGAGGAGGAATTTAACAGGTACGATTTTAAATTCCGAAACTGCGCTACTTAACCAAAAATAGTTATAGCTTATTTTAAAAAATGTAATAGGATTTATACTAAAAAGTAATTAAGACGGAGGCTTTTAAAATGATAAAAATAAATGTAAGTACCTTAGATAAAAATTCACCCATACCATTATATTTCCAATTGGAAGAGATATTGAAAGAAAGAATTGAGACAGCAGAATTAAAACCAGGAGATTTGCTGTCTTCAGAAAAAGAATTGTCAGAAAAATATCAAATTAGTAGGCCTACCATTAGACAAGCATTAAGAGGGTTGGTTAATGAAGGTTTACTTTATCGAGAAAAGGGGAAAGGGACTTTTATAGCAAAACCTAAGATAGATTATGGATTTATCCAAAGGTTAACTACCTTCTACGATGATATGGTAGAAAAAGGTTACACAACAAAAACAAAGATCGTTAAACAAGAAATTAAAGAAGTTAGAGGAGCAATAGCTAAAAAATTAAATATCCCAAAAGGTGAAAAGATTATTTTTTTACACAGAATAAGATTTGTTGAGAATGAACCCGTAGTAAGTGTAATGAATTTCATTCCTTATAAATTATGTCCAGATTTAATCAATGAAGATTTAGAGAATAAGTCACTCTATCGTACGCTTATTAATAAGTATGAATTAAAACCTTATAAAGCGGAAATTACCTTGGAACCGATTGTGGCTGAAGAACATGATGCTCAAATTTTAAAGATTAAAATTGGAGCCCCGATGCAATTAATGCAAAACATTACTTATACCAAGGACAATATAGCAATGGATTATTTTGAATCGCGTTTTAGAGGTGATAAAGGGAAAGTTAGGGTTGTACTTTATAACGAAATATAATTAAGGATGTGTTTTAATGGAAAAAGTGAAGTTTTGTTTAATTGGAGCCGGTAGAGCAGGAATGGTTCATGCAAGAAACTATGAATTTGAAATAGCTAATACAGAAATTGTTGCAGTTGTTGATACTAATAAAAAGATTGCTGAGGAAGCTGCGAAAGAATTAAGTGCTAACAATTTTTTTATTGATTTTGAAGAAGCTTTAATAGGTGAAGAATTTGATGCAGTTTGTATAGGAGCGCCGACTTTCGTTCATGCTGAAACTGTTATTAAAGCCGCTGAAGCTGGGAAGCATATATTCTGCGAAAAACCACTTTCTTCCACTTTGGAAGAAGCAAATCAAATGGAAGAAGCAGTAAGAAGAAATCAGGTGAAGTTTCAAATTGGGTTTATGAGGAGATTTGATCAAAATTTTTTAAAAGCTAAGGAAATTATTGAACGTGGAGAAATAGGGACTCCCATTCTTGTAAAATCTGTAGGACGAGGACCAGGTTTACCTCCGAAGTGGTATTGTGATGTAAAAAGAAGCAATGGGCTTTTAGCAGAGGTTAACAGTCATGATTTTGATTCTATAAGATGGTTAGTTGGTAGTGATTATGAACAGGTATATGCTATAGCTGATAATTTTAAATGCCCCCAATATAGAGAAGAATATCCTGATTTCTATGATACGGCTGTAGTTAGTTTAAGATTTAAAAACGGAGTTTTAGGTATGATTGATGGATGTTGCCCTGCTACCTATGGTTATGATGCGAGGATGGAAATCTTAGGAACAGAGGGAATGCTGCAAATAGGCTCTCAACAGGCTTATTCGGTGTTAGTTTGGAATAACAAGAGTCAACTAATCAAAGAAGGTAATAGAAGCTGGAGGATTTTATTCAAAGATGCCTACTTAGAAGAAGATAAATATTTTGCTAATTGTATATTAAATAATAAAGAACCAGAGGTTAGTATTGAGGATGGGAAAAAGGCGATTGAAATAGTTATAGCAGCCAATAAATCAATTAAGACTGGTCAACCAGTTAAATTATAAATTATTTGTATTAATGAAAACTTTGAGAGGTAGAAATATGCAATATTCTATCAGTAACTGGATATATGCAACGGAAGATTTAGAAAAGAGTCTTCAAAGGTTAGCAAAGTACGAATATGATGCGGTAGAACTTGAAGGAGAACCGGATAAAGAAAAATATGAACCTAAAAAGGTTAAAAAAATGTTACAGCAGTATGGGCTTAAAGTTTCTTCTATTGCTGGAATGTATCTATGGAAAGAAGAGATAAAAAGGGATCTGGCTTCATCAGATAAGAAGATCAGGGAACAGACTATTATATATTTGTTCAAGTGCATAGATTATGCCAAGTTAATAAGTGCGAAACTTGTTATTGTTGTTCCAGCTGCTGTATCTAAATTAGCTCCCTCTCTAAGTAAAAAGGAAGACTGGAAAAATTCTGTAAAGGCAGTTCAAGAAGTAGCGAAATATGCGGAGAAAAAAGATATTTTGCTGGCAATAGAGCCGATCAATAGGTATGAAACTTATTTGGTCAATAGTATTCAGGATGCTTTATATTATGCCTGTGAGGTAAATTCAAGTCATGTAAAAATTATGGCCGATACTTTTCATATGAATATAGAGGAGCGAGATATACCAGAAGCAATTAGAATAGCCGGAAACAACCTGATTAATGTTCATATAGCAGATAGTAATCGGTGTTCAGTAGGAAGAGGACATATAAACTTTAAAGCGCTTATT
>Ga0154857_1003_pt1 | contig 37491 bp, 44 predicted proteins | sample Rifle2008BG19ft_FD_105829 | JGI IMG/M metagenome (GOLD analysis project Ga0154857, IMG submission 105829) | Candidatus Atribacteria bacterium RBG_19FT_COMBO_35_14
AATGCAAAAAATAAGAATTCGCTTACAGGCATATGATCACAGAATATTAGATAATTCTACCTTAATGATAATAGATACTGTAAAAAGAATTGGCGGGAGATTTTCTGGTCCTATACCTTTACCAACAGAAATAAATAAATATTGTGTCTTACGTTCGCCACATGTGGATAAAAAGTCAAGGGAAGAGTTTGAAATGAGAACTCACAAGAGATTGATTGATATATTAGAGCCCTCCACCAAGACTATAGAAGCATTAATGCATCTTGATTTACCATCAGGCGTAGACATTGAGCTCAAAACTCTGGAATAAAAGGTTGGCAACAAAATAGTCGTTAGTGAATAGTCGTTAGTAGGAGTGGTTGTTCCGTATATCTTTGGATTAAAATGTAGGGGCTCGATGAATCGAGCCCGAATAATGGCGGGGCGGAACCCAACATTGTTTGAGTGCCGCCTCCTACGGAAAAAAATTAAAAAAAGAGAAGGATAAATAAGGGATTAAAAGATTTCGAAGCGATACGAAATACGAAATATTAGACTCGGAGGTGAATGTAAAAATGGAAGCAGGAATATTGGGAGAGAAATTAGGAATGACAAGGATATTTGCTAAAGATGGAGAATCTATTCCGGTAACTGTAATTTTAGCCGGCCCCTGTCAGGTAATACAGAAGAAAACTATAGAAAAGGATGGTTACAACGCAGTTCAATTAGGTTTTAAGGAAGTAAAAGAGAAAAAAGTTTCCAAACCCATAGCTAACCATCTTAATAAATATAAAGTAAAACTAATAAAGCATATCAGAGAATTTAAGGTTAACGATTCCAATAAATATTCATCTGGTGCAGAAGTAAAGGTAGATGTTTTTAAAGAAGGTGACAAGGTAGATATTGTAGGAATATCTAAGGGAAAAGGGTTTGCTGGTGCAATTAAGAGACATAATTTTTCAGGTGGGCCTAAAACCCATGGCCAGAAGGAGTATTTTAGATCAGTTGGCTCAATGGGTGCTACAGATGCAGCTCGAGTATTTAAAGGAAAAAAATTGCCAGGACATATGGGAACAGATAGAGTTACGGTGAAAAATATAGAGGTAGTAAAAATTAACCTCGAAAGAAATTTAATTTTAGTTAGAGGTTCAGTTCCCGGTGCAAAAGGAGCGTTGCTTGTCATTAATAAAAATGGGTAATTTAAGTATATTTTACCAGGGGAGGAGGATTTTTTATGATTGCTTTATCAGTTCATAATATTAAAGGAGAAAATGTTGGAGAAGTTTCCCTAAAAGATAATATTTTTAATACTAAAGTAAATAAATATCTTGTTCATCAAGCGGTTAAGCGTTATTTGGCAAACAGAAGAAGAGGGACTGCTTCTACAAAAAATAGAAGCGAAGTAAGAGGTGGAGGAGCTAAACCCTGGAAACAAAAGGGAACTGGAAGGGCTAGAGCAGGAACTAATAGCTCACCTATTTGGGTAGGAGGCGGAATTGTATTTGGGCCTGCCCCGAGAGATTATTCCTTTTCTTTGCCTAAAAAAATGAAAGTTGCCGCCTTAAAATCGGTACTATCAAATAAGGTAGAGAATAAAGAAATTATAATTGTAGACAATTTATCATTAGAAGAAAATAAGACTAGTAAGATGGTGGAAATTTTAATAAATTTGCAAGCATTTAAAAAACCATTAATAATAATTGAAAAAGAAGATAACGGAATAGTACAAGCAACAAGAAATATTAAAGGGGCACAGGTTTTGCCCGTTTCTAAAATAAATACCTATGATCTTATAAACCATGAAAAGATAATAATTACCAAAGAAGCTTTGAAGCGAATTGAGGAGGTGTTAATATAATGCCTTCAGATAGAGATGTTATATTAGAACCAATAATTACAGAGAAAACCGTAAGATTAAAAAAAGAAAATAAATATGTATTCAAGGTAGATTGGCAAGCCAATTCCACTGAAATTGGAAAATCTATTGAAGAGAAATTTAAAACGAAAGTTGCAAAAGTAAATATTATGAAGATGTTAGGTAAAAAGAAGAGTTTAGGAAAATACTCTGGAAAGACATCGCATTGGAAGAAAGCGATAGTTACCCTAAAAAAGGGTGAAAAAATTAAAGAATTAGAAAATATCTAATGTATAAAAGATATTTAAGGATGGTGTAGATTAAATGGCGGAGATAAAAAAATTCAAACCTACTTCTCCTGGGAGAAGATTTATGACCATTTCAACCTTTGATGAAATAACTACTGATAAGCCAGAAAAATCTCTAACCGTAGGACTTAAAAAAAGAGGCGGAAGAAATAATCAAGGCAGACTAACAGTTAGGCATCAAGGCGGTGGAAGTAAGAGAAAGTATAGAATAATAGATTTTAGGAGTCAAAAAGAAGGAATTCCGGCAAAGGTTTTTAGTATTGAATATGATCCTAATCGTTCAGCACGAATTGCTTTACTTAAATACTATGATGGAGAAAAGAGATACATCCTATGTCCGGCAAATTTAAAAGTGGGAGATGTAATTATATCCGGAAGAGATGCAGATATTAAGGTAGGAAATTCAAAATCATTAAAAGATATCCCTACTGGTACATTAATTCATAATATTGAATTAAGATCAGGACAAGGCGGCAAATTAGTTCGTTCAGCCGGAGCAGTAGCTCAACTTATGGCCAAAGAAGGAAAATATGCTCATGTTAGATTACCTTCAGGGGAAGTGAGGTTAATTCATTTGGAGTGTAAAGCCAGTATCGGGCAAATTGGTAACCTTGTTCATGGAAATTTATCGCATGGTAAGGCAGGCAAAAGTAGATGGTTAGGGATAAGACCAGCAGTTAGAGGGGTTGCCATGAATCCTATTGATCATCCCATGGGCGGTGGAGAAGGAAAGAGTTCTGGGGGCAGACACCCTTGCTCTCCAACCGGTATGCTGGCAAAGGGTTATAAGACCAGAAAAAAGAATAAACCTTCAGATAAATATATTGTAAAAAGAAGGACGAAAAAATAGTAAATAAGGGAGGCAGTTGTTTTAGATGTCTAGATCTTTTAAAAAGGGACCTTATATTGATGAAAAATTATTAAGTAAAATTAGAGAACTAAATCAGAAGAGACAGAAAACTATCATTAAAACTTGGTCTAGAAGGTCAACTATTTTTCCTATAATGGTTGGACATACCATTGCTGTACATAACGGTAAAAGACATATCCCAGTGTATATTACCGAAAACATGGTAGGTCATAAATTAGGAGAATTTTCCCCTACTAGGATTTTTAAGGGGCATAGTGCTCATACTGAAAGAGCAACCTCGTTAAAGTAGTAAATGATATTAGGTAGTAAAATATTAACAAATCTTTTGATTTGATTACTTATTATATAGGTAAATTAAGAAATTTTATTTAAATTTATTAAAGATTATCAAACAATTAATTTTTATTATTGCAGAAAAGCAAATAAATTAAATTAGGAGGAAAACAATGAGTATAAAAGCAGTAGGTAAATATTTACCTATATCTGCTCGCAAGGGAAGACAGGTTTTAGATATTATTCGGGGCAAGAATGCTGGCGAAGCTCTCTTAACTATGAAGTTTCTTCCTAACCGTTCAGCTAAAATGGTATACAATGTTTTAAACTCTGCGATTTATAATGCACAAAATAATAATGATATAAACGTAGAAGATTTATATATATCCGAAGCCTATGCTGATGAAGGACCTATAACAAAAAGATTTAGACCTCGGGCTATGGGTAGAGCAAGCAAAATAAGAAAAAGAACTAGTCATATTACCATTATAGTTGATCATAAAGGGGAGGGGAAGTAATTGGGACAGAAAGTACATCCAAAAGGATTAAGAATTGGAATTATAAAAGATTGGGATGATAAGTGGTTTGCAAAAAAAGGTTATGCAGAAAATATATATCAAGATTACAAAATAAAACAATATATTAAAAATCGTTTAAAACATGCTGGAATATCTTGTGTCGAAGTTGAACGTATAGCTGATCGAGTGAGATTAACTATAAATTGCGCAAGACCAGGTATTGTAATAGGCCGAAAAGGGGCGGAAGTTGCTAAATTAAAAGAAGAATTGTCTAAATTTGTAAAAAATGATTTACAGTTAAAAATTATTGAAGTAAAAAAACCCGAATTAGATGCTCAGTTAGTTGCTGAGAGTATTGCTGAACAACTGGAAAGAAGAGGCTCTACTAAAAGATCAATGAGGCAGGCAGCCAGCCGATCTATAAAAATGGGTGCTGAAGGGATGAAAGTATCTTGTTCGGGTAGAATAGGCGGGGCTGAAATAGCACGAACAGAATGGCATTTAGAAGGTAGGTTACCTCTCCATACTTTGCGAGCGGACATAGATTATGGTTTTGCCGAAGCTAATACAACTTATGGTAAAATTGGTGTTAAGGTGTGGATTTTCCGAGGAGAAGTACTTCCAGCAAAAAACAAAGAGATATCTAACCAGAAAGAAGTAAACAAGGTTTTAACTGGCGAGAAAGTAGAAAAATCAAGTAGAGAAGGAGCACGGAAAGATGTTACAACCAGCTAGAACAAAATTTCGAAAAACACATAGGGGAACCATGAAAGGATGTGCCCATAAAGGAGATTTTATTGCTTTTGGAGATTTTGGTTTGCAGGCATTAGAGCCTCATTGGATAACCAGTGCTCAAATAGAATCAGCACGGGTTGCTATCACTCATGCAATAAAAAGAGGTGGAAAAGTTTGGGTAAGAATATTTCCTGATAAATCGGTGACTAAAAAACCAGCAGAGACCAGGATGGGTAAAGGAAAAGGAGCCCCAGACCATTGGGTGGCAGTAGTAAAACCTGGAAAGGTATTATTTGAATTAGGCGGAGTTGAACTAAATTTAGCTAAAGAAGCGATGCGGTTAGCCGCCCATAAGTTACCCATAAAAACTCGTTTTCTTTCCAGAAACGAACAGGTGGTGGGATAAATGAAAGCAAGTGAATTAAGAGATTTGTCATTAGAAGAATTACAAAAGAAACTGACTGATTTTAAAGATGAATTATTTAGCTTGAGGTTTCAAGTTGTTACAGGACAATTGGGTAATTCTATGAGAATAAAAGAAGTAAGGCATAATATTGCTAGAGCAAAAACAATTTTAAGAGAAATTGAATTAGAAAAAAACAAAGTAAATTGAAATAAAAAGGAGGCCTAAATGCTGTCCGGAAATAAAATCAAAACAAAAATTGGAACAGTCGTAAGTAATAATATGGAAAAGAGTATAGTTGTAAAAGTTGAATACCTGGTATCACATCCTCTTTACAAAAAGAGGATAAAAAAATCATCTAAATTTATGGCACATGATGAAAAAGATACCTGTAGTATTGGCGATAAAGTAAAAATTGCCGAAACGCGGCCTTTAAGCAAAAGAAAAAGATGGAGAGTTACGGAAATATTAGAAAGAACGAAATAAGATAATTCAGATTAAATAGTGAATAGTGAATAGTATTTAGTAATAAAACGAAAAATGAAAAGCGAAATGCAAAACTATAACTCAAAATTAAAAATTAAAGAAAAAGTTTTGAGTTTTGAATTATGGTTTTTCGCTTTTCGCTTTAACTTTTTAGTTGTATATCGAGATTGCCGCGCTCCGAACGCGATACTCGATACGCAATACGCGATACGAATTACTATTCACTAACTAACGACTAACGACTATATACTAATTAAGGAGAGAAGGTAGATAAGATGATACAGATGCAAACACGTTTATTCGTTGCGGATAATTCGGGTGCTAAAGAAATACAATGTATAAAAGTTTTAGGCGGTTCCCGTAGAAGATATGCTAAAATAGGAGACATTATTGTTGCTTCAGTTAAAGTAGCAGCAGTGGGAGGAACCTGCAAAAAAGGTGAAGTTATTAAGGCGGTTGTTGTAAGAACCAGGAAAGAACTTGGTCGACCAGATGGTTCTTATATTAGGTTTGACGATAATGCAGCAGTTATTATTAGTGATCAAAATGAACCGGTTGGGACCAGAATATTTGGACCAGTTGCTCGAGAATTAAGAAATAAAAATTTTATGAAGATAATTTCACTAGCGCCTGAGGTAGTATAAAAAGGGAGGGATAGCGATTTGGTTAACAATAAAGTTGGTTTTAGAAAAGGTGATAAAGTATTAATTATCATCGGAGAAGATAAAGGAAAGAAAGGGAAAATTGTTCGTATTTTCCCCAAGAAGATGGAAGTAATAGTGGAAGGTGTTAATTTTTTAAAGAAACACTCTAAACCCACCCAAAAGGTTCCTCAAGGCGGAATAGTTAAGCAGGAAGGCGCATTGCATACTTCTAACATCAGATTAGTTTGCAACAAATGTAATACACCTACGGCCATTAGAAGAGAGAGAATTAAAGAGGGTAAAAGAGTGAGAGTTTGTAAAAAATGCGGAGAAATAATAGATAAGGTTTAGGAGGTTGAACTATGCCCCGATTGAAAGATAAATATTTGAAACAAGTTGTACCAGAGATGATGAAAAAATTTAAATATAAAAGCGTGATGGCTGTTCCCAGATTACAAAAAACAATAATTAATATCGGGTTAGGAAGAGCTATAAAAGATTCAAAAATTATGGATGAAGCAGTAAAAGAATTAGCTGTTATTAGCGGGCAAAGGCCTATCATTACTCGGGCAAAAAAATCTATATCTAACTTTGGAGTTAGAAAGGATATGCCAGTGGGTTGCAAAGTTACCTTACGGAGTGATAGAATGTATGAATTCTTAGATAAATTTATTAATATAGCTATCGCCAGAATTCGAGATTTTAGAGGTATTCCTTCTGATTCTTTTGATGGAAGAGGGAATTATACTGTAGGTGTAAAAGAACAGTTAATTTTTCCCGAGATAGATTTTGATCAGGTAACCAATACTTTAGGAATGAATATTACTATTGTAACAAGTGCCTTAAATGATGAAGAAGGGAAAGCCCTTTTAGAATTAATGGGTGTTCCTTTTAGAAAATAGTGTATATTTCGTATCGCGTATCTCGTATTTTGTATATCGTATATAGTATATAGTAAAGAAAATAAAAAGAGAGAAAAAAATAGGAGTGTATTACATACGAACTTTACAGAATAAATAATATAAGTAACCGTATAAAAACAGGAGTACTCGCTATAATTTGAGATACGAGTTATGAGAAATAAGTAAGTCATATTATGTACTAAAAAGGAGGAAATAGTGTGGCCAAAACATCCCTAGTAGTAAAAGCTAAAAAAGAACCCAGATATAAAGTAAGGAAATATTTTCGTTGCAATATTTGCGGAAGACCTCGAGGCTATATGCGAAAATTTGGTATATGCAGAATATGTTTTAGACAAATGGCCCACAGAGGAGAATTGCCAGGAATAACTAAATCAAGCTGGTAAAAGATATATTTAACTAAGTCTATTATAATGAGTTGGATTTAAAAGAGAGGAGGATATTATATATGAGTGTTGTAACGGATCCTGTTGCTGATATGCTAACTAGAATTAGAAATGCCAACAAGGTGCGGCATGATTCTTTAATTGTACCATCATCAAAGTTAAAATTAGAAGTTACTCGTATATTAAAAGACGAAGGTTTTATCAGAGACTATAGATATAGAGAGGATAATAAACAAGGTCAATTGACCATCTATTTAAAATATATTAATAAAGAAAAGACCATCAATAATCTTAAAAGAATTAGCAAGCCTGGATTGAGAGTCTATGCAAAAAAAGACGAGATACCAGAAGTGTTGGGTGGTCTCGGGATCGCTATAATTTCTACCTCTAAGGGTATAATGACTGGTAAAGAGGCTCTACAGCGTCATCTTGGTGGAGAAGTAATTTGTTATATTTGGTAAATAAATTAGTATATAGTATATAGTGAAGAAAGTAGAAGACAGAATTCAGAAGCCAGAAGTCAGAATGAAGTAGTATATAGTATATCGTATATCGTGAAGAAAAAAAGTCAGGAGTTAGAAGCCAAGAGTCGCAATACAATATACGAAATACGCAATACGAAAATAGGAGGTTTTATATGTCAAGAATAGGGAAGATGCCGATAACTATTCCTAAAGGAGTTAAAGTTGAATTAAATAATAATAAGATAAAGGTATCCGGAGAAAGAGGCGCTTTAGAGATAAACATTCATCCAGATATTCAGGTAAAGGTAGAAGAGGACAAGATTTATGTTTCCAGGCCTTCCGATGATAGATTTCACAGATCTTTACATGGTTTGAGTAGAAGTTTGATAAATAATATGGTTGAAGGTGTGTTTTCAGGTTTTGAAAAAATCTTGGAAATACAGGGAGTAGGCTACCGAGCTGCTCTTGATGGTGGAAAAATGGTTATTCAGATAGGTTATTCTCACCCCATAAATGTTGACCCGCCAAAAGGAATTGAATTTGAAGTGGAAAAACAGAAGATAATTAAAATAAAAGGTATCGATAAACAGCTAGTAGGTGAAACTGCAGCTAAAATAAGATTATTGCGGAAACCAGAACCTTACAAAGGAAAAGGAATAAGATATATTGATGAAGTAGTGAGAAGAAAAATAGGTAAAACTGGCGCAAAATAATCAATCAAAAGAACACTTTAGATATTTGAATTGTATCGGAAAGGAGTGCTATCATTGGCTAAAATAAGTAAAAGATTAGCAAGGGTAAAAAGACATAAAAGAGTACGGAAAGATATATCCGGTAGTAGTGAAAGGCCGAGATTATGTATTTTTAGGAGCTTAAAGCATATATATGCGCAGGTAATTGATGATAGGAAAGGAATAACTTTAGTTTCTCTATCTACACTCAACCCCGAAATAAGAGGGAAGGAAAAATATCAGGGAAACATAAAAGCTGCTGAAATGCTTGGCAGCTTGTTAGCCAAAAAGTTAGAGGAAAAGGGTATAAAAAAAGTAGTATTCGATCGAGGAGGTTACCTCTATCACGGCAGAGTAAAGGCTGTAGCAGAGAATACTAGAAAAGGAAAGATAGTTTTTTAATCTAAAAAAGATATTTAATATAAATTCAGAAATAAGATAAATTTAGCAAAAAAAATTAAGAACCAAAAGTTATATTAAGAAAAAATGGGAGAGGAGGTGGATTAGTGCTAAAAATAGACCCTGAAGGTTTAGAGTTAAACGAGACAGTTGTTTTTGTAAATAGAGTAAGTAAAGTGGTAAAAGGTGGAAGGAGATTTGGCTTTGCTGCTATGGTAGTAGTGGGGAATGGTGAAGGGATAGTAGGTATAGGTTATGGAAAAGCCAAAGACGTTTCCGAGGCAATTAAAAAAGGGGCGGTAAAGGCAAAGAAGAGTTTGATAAAAGTAAGAATAAAAAAAGGAACTATCCCTTATACAATTATAGGAAAATATGGAGCTGTTAATGTTTTTATGAAACCAGCCTCTCTTGGAACCGGAGTTATTGCTGGTGGTGCTGTTCGAGCGATATTAGAAGCAGCAGGATATCAAAATATTTTAACTAAGTCCTTAGGAAGTGATAATAATTTGAATATTGCCAAAGCTACTATGGATGCACTTGTTAGTTTAAAGGACGCAAAAAATGTAGCAAAATTAAGAGGAAAAAGCGTGTTGGAGATGTATAGCCAACGATTACAACCAGGGGAGGTAATAAGTAATGAAATTATATAATTTATGCCCGGCTCCTAAATCAGTTAAAAAGCGTAAAAGATTAGGGAGAGGTTGTGGCTCAGGTCATGGTTTTACTTCCGGCCGAGGGGCAAAGGGGCAAAATTCTCGTTCGGGTGGTGGAGTTAGGCCGGGTTTCGAAGGCGGCCAGATGCCTCTCTATAGAAGAGTTCCTAAAAGGGGCTTTACCAGTATATTTAAAAAAAATTATAATATCATAAATATCAACCGGTTAAATATATTTGAAGATGGCGATGTAGTTACCCAGAAAGAATTAATTGATAAGGGAATTATAAAAAAAGTAAAGTATGGAGTAAAAATATTAGCTAAAGGTAGCTTAAACAAGAAATTAACTATTAAAGCAAATAAATTTAGCCAGAAAGCGATAAACGAGATTGAATCAGTTGGTGGGAAGATAGAGGTGGTATAATTGTTAGACACTATACGTAATTTATTTAAAATACCAGATTTAAAGAGAAGATTAATTTTTACTTTGGGAATGTTAGTTGTGGTTAGACTGGGGAGTCACCTACCTTTACCAGGTATAGACAAAGAAGCAATGGCTAATCTATTTGCTCAAGGCGGAATATTAGGTTTTTTTGACCTATTCGCCGGAGGGGCATTAAGTCGTTTTTCGGTTTTTGCTTTAGGAATAATGCCCTATATTAATGCATCTATTATTATGAGTCTTTTGCAATCTGTAGTTCCTATTTTAGAACAATGGGCTAAGGAAGGGGAAGAAGGCAGGGATAAAATAACTAAAATCACTCGTTATGCAACAATATTTTTAGCCATTGTCCAGGCTTTTGGAATAAGTGTTTGGCTGCAAAATATGGGTGTGTTGATGATTTCAGGATTTGCTTTTAGATTCTTACTGTTAATTACTCTTACAGCCGGAACTTGTTTTCTAATGTGGTTAGGTGAACAGATTACTGATTTTGGTATTGGTAATGGTATTTCTATAATTATTTTTGCTGGAATTATAGCCGGAATTCCTTCCGATCTTGTGCAAACCGCTAAACTTTTCCAAGTTGGAGAAATTGGAATTTTACCGATAATAATTTTAATTGGTGTTTCTATAGTTGTTATTGGAGGAGTTATTGCTATTCAAAAAGGCCAGAGAAGAATACCGGTTCAATATGCAAAGAGAGTAATAGGACGTAGAATGTATGGTGGACAAGGGACACATATTCCCTTGCGTGTAAATCAAGCTGGAGTTATACCGATAATATTTGCCTCCGCTTTATTACTTTTTCCAGCTACTCTTGCACAATTTTTTCAAAATATAGCTTTTATGAAAAGTATGTCTAATGCTCTTTCACCGGGACAGCCCTTATATCTAATTTTGTATGCTATATTAATTATACTGTTTACTTTCTTTTATACAGCAATTACCTTCAATCCTGCCAATATGGCGGACAATATGAAAAAATATGGAGGTTTTATCCCCGGAATAAGACCAGGGAAAAATACTACTATCTACATTGATCATATAATGACTCGAATTACACTAAGCGGCGCATTGTTTTTAGCCCTAATAGCTATCCTACCTAATATTTTGATAAAAATTACCGGAATTACTACTTTCCATTTCGGGGGAACAGCTTTGTTAATTGTAGTAGGAGTGGCTTTAGAAACTGTCCAACAAATAGAATCACACATGTTAATGAGACATTATGAAGGATTTATTAAGAAATAGTTTTAGTTTTAACATTTTAGTTGCATACTGAAAACTGTAAACTGAAAACCTGTATTTAATGCTAACGAATAACGACTATTCACTAACGACCAATTAAACTTGTATTAATGGCTCAAAAGAAAGGGAAAGTTATGAGGTTAATCTTGTTAGGTCCTCCAGGTGGAGGAAAAGGAACGGTAGCAAAAAGGCTGCAGGTAGAATTCAATATTCCGGTAATTTCAACAGGAGTAATCTTAAGAGAGGCAGTAGATAAAAAGAATAAGCTGGGCATAGAAGCGGAGAATATTATGAGAAAAGGAGGCCTAGTGCCTGACCATATTATTCTGGAAATAATAAAAGAAAGAATAAAACAGGAAGATTGTAAAAATGGTTATATATTTGATGGCTTCCCTCGAAACATTGAACAGGCAAATTCCTTAGAAAAATTAAATAAAGAGCTCAATGAATATATTGATTATGTATTTTACTTTGAGATACCTTTTTCCGAAATAATAAAAAGATTATCTAATCGTAGAGTGTGCAGAAAGTGTGGTACTAATTATAATTTAGTATTTAATCCTCCTAAAAAAGATAATACCTGTGATATTTGCAACAGAGAGTTGTATCAACGAGAGGATGATAAAGAAGAGACCATAAAGAATAGACTGGAAGTATTTGCTAAACAAACGATACCTTTAAAAAACTATTATAAAGAAAAAAAATTACTAAAAGTGATAGATGCTAATTTAAGTGAGAATGCTTTTTTAGCGATCAAGAAAGTTTTACGAGGAATGCACAAAATAAATTAATGGTAATTTTAAAGTCTCGCGAAGAAATTAAATGCATAAGAAAGAGTTGTCAATTAGCAGCAAGTGCTTTAAATAAAATATTAGAAAATATAAAAGAGGGAATTACTACTTTAGAGCTGGATAGGATTGCTGAGGAGTATATAATAAAACATGGGGCAAAACCTGCATTCAAAGGTGAAGGAATAGGAAAAAATAAATTTCAGCATTCTATATGTGTTTCTATAAATGAAGAAGTGGTTCACGGTATTCCTGGAAAGAGAAGATTAAGAGAAGGGGATATTGTAAGTATAGATATAGGAACAAATTTAGAAGGTTACTATGGTGATACTGCGATTACAGTTCCCGTAGGAAGAATAGGACTAAAAGAACAAAAACTTTTAGAGGTAACCAAAAAATCTTTGTTTAAAGGTATAGAAAAAGCCATTGTAGGTAACAGATTAGGTGATATTTCTTTTGTCATTCAGGAAACAGTAGAAAAATCACATTTTTCTGTAGTAAGAGAATATGTAGGCCACGGAGTGGGTTGTTATTTGCACGAAGAACCACAGATACCTAATTATGGTGTTTCTCATACTGGCTTATGGTTGGAAGAGGGGATGGTGTTAGCACTTGAACCTATGGTAAATATGGGCGGTTATAAAACAAAACTTTGTAATAATGGATGGACAGTCGTGACAGAAGACGGAAGCCGATCAGCACATTTTGAACATTCTGTAGCCATAACTGCCGATGGTAACGAAATATTAACTAATCTTTAAATAATTATAAGTTTATAAATGGTTTTAGCAAAAATAATTTGAGCGGAGGAATAGTTGATGGTTAAAGAAAAGTGCATAGAAATGCAAGGCAAAGTAATTCAATCCTTGCCAAATGCTACTTTTCGGGTTGAACTGGAAAATGGTTACGAAATATTAGCCCATATTTCAGGTAAAATCAGGATGCATTTTATTAGAATATTACCGGGAGACAGAGTGAAAGTTGAAATGTCACCTTATGATTTGACCCAAGGTAGAATTGTATATAGATTGTAATTTAGTATATTGTATATCGTATCAGGCAGAAGAGCATTTTTGTTACATGATTTTATGATATGCAATATAGGAGAATCGTCCTCAAAAAACGTTATTATTAGTAATTATATAGGAGTTTTTTTACGATATACTATATACGAAATACGATATACTATTTCATGGAGGAAGGGAAAAAATGAAAGTAAGATCATCAGTCAAAAAAATGTGTGCAAAATGCAAAATAATAAAAAGAAAAGGTAAAATAAGAGTAATTTGTAATAATCCAAAGCACAAACAGAGACAGGGGAAATAATTTTAAAGGAGGACATATTGAGATATGGCCAGAATAGCCGGAGTAGATTTACCTAGAAATAAGAGAATAGAATATGCTTTAACTTATATCTATGGAATTGGTATTACCAGCGCTCGTTCCATATTAAAGGAATCAAAAGTTAATTGGGATACCAGGGCGAACGATCTAACCGAAGAAGAGATAAATAAGATAAAGGGAATTATTGATAAAAATTATAAAGTAGAAGGAGAATGTAGAAGTGAAATTACCACCTCTATAAAAAGGCTTATGGAGATAGGTTCATATAGAGGTCTAAGACACCGAAAGGGATTGACGGTTAGGGGTCAAAGAACTAAAACTAATGCGAGAACCAGGAAAGGGCCCAGAAAAACAGTAGGAGCAAGAAAAAAGAAAAGTATATAATCTCTAAAGATACTGAAAGGAGAATTTAATTGGCTAATAAGAAAAAAATACAGAAAACCAAAAAGAAAATAAAAAGAAATATAGTTTTAGGAGTAGTTCACATCCAATCTACTTTTAACAATACTATAGTCACCATTGCAGATGGAGAGGGAAATGTAATTGCATGGTCAAGTGCGGGGAGTATGGGTTATAAAGGAAGTAAAAAAAGTACGTCTTTTGCTGCTCAAATAACTGCTGAAGCGGTGGCCAAAAAAGCTATGGATCAAGGATTAAAAGAAGTGGACGTATTAGTAAAAGGTCCTGGTCCAGGGCGAGAAACAGCAATTAGATCTTTACAGGCAGTAGGTTTAAAAGTTAATATGATTAAGGATGTTACCCCAATTCCACATAACGGTTGCAGACCTCCAAAACAACGAAGGATATAAATTAGTCGTTAGTGAATAGTGAATAGTCGGTAGTTCCAAATATAAAATACGAGATAAATTAACTAGTACAGTGTTCTCTAAATATCTTTACATTTTGTTCTGTCATTGCGAGGAGCAAAGCGACGAAGCAATCCCTTTATTTATAAGGCTTGAGATTGCTTCGCTATCGCTCGCAATGACAAATCATTGTAACATTATTAAAGAAACGCTCTACTAGCTGGTTAATGGTTAATTGGTAAGTGAATTATTAGTATTAAAATAGCTAATTATTTAGCTATTAAACCAGTTAATAATTTAAATGAAAATTTTCTATTATAAAGTTTTAAAAAAGTGGGGAGGTTATTGCTATATATGGCAAGATATACAGGGGCGGTATGTAAATTGTGCCGCAGAGAAACAGTGAAGTTATTTTTAAAAGGAGATAGGTGTTATTCTGCTAAATGTCCAATAGAAAAAGGTGCTTCGTTACCCGGTAAAAATGCAAAAAAGACAAGGGTAAGAAAATTATCTACCTATGGCGTAAGATTAAGAGAAAAACAGAAACTTAGAAAGTATTATGGATTATTGGAAAAGCAATTCAAAAACCTTTTTAAAAAAGCTGAAAAGAAAAAAGGCGTTACTGGAGAAAATTTCTTAGAATTACTAGAGAGGAGACTGGATAACATAGTTTATCGATTTGGTATTACTAAATCAAGAGCCCACGCTCGACAATTGGTCCTGCATTCACATGTACTAGTTAATGGGAAAAAAGTGAATATACCCTCTTACCAGGTTGATATCAATGATGTGATTAAGATTAAAGAAAAGAGCGGAAATATCGAAAATATTAAAGAAATTAAAGAAGGGAAGATAGAGGTCAGTATTCCCTCCTGGTTAGAGTTTGATTTTGAGAACTTAAAAGGAAAGATAATAAAATTTCCTTCTAAAGAAGAATTAAATTTACCGGTAGAGGAAAAATTAGTAGTTGAATATTATTCTCGATAATATATTTGGGTTTCCTATACCTAAAGAAGGAGAGCATTGAAGGTAATGGATATTAATAATATAAAAATTAAAGTGGAAGATTTATCAGATAATTATGGTAAGTTTATCATAGAACCATTAGAAAAAGGTTATGGTGTTACTTTAGGCAATTCTCTTAGAAGAACATTATTATCTTCTATGTGGGGAGCAGCTGCAACTGCTATTAGAATTGAAGGAATCACCCACGAGTTTGATACTATTACAGGAGTCAAAGAAGATGTAATTGAAATAATTTTAAATATTAAAGAATTAGTAGTTAAAATATTTGCCGATGAACCGCAGATTTTAAAATTAAAGGCAAAAGGCAAAAAAACAGTAACTGCAGCAGATATAACTCCCAATATTAATGTAGAAATACTTAATCCTGACTTAAAGATAGCTACTTTAAGTGGGCACGCTAAATTAGATATGGAGATAGTAGTAGAAAAAGGAATGGGTTACTTCCTCGCTGAAAAAAATAAAAAATCTAGCCAATCAGTAGATACCATCTTTATCGATTCTTATTTTTCACCTATTACTAAGGTCCGCTATGATGTGGAAACTGCCAGCCTGAGTCAGTTTTCTAATTACGAAAAATTAACTTTGGAAATATTTACCAATAAAAGCCTTTTACCCGATGAAGCTTTGAGTAAATCAGCAAATATATTGATTAAATATTTAAAGATATTTACTAAGTTTTCTCCCGAAGATGTCGAATTAGAAGGCGAACTTATTTCAAGAGAAGAAAAAGAAAATAACGAAAAAGAAAAAATATTAAATAAAAGCATTGAAGAACTAGATTTTTCAGTTCGCTCGTATAATTGCTTAAAAAAATCCAATATAAATACATTGAGAGATTTAGTTGATTACTCTCCAATAGAGGTAATAAAGATAAAGAATTTAGGAAAAAAATCTTTAGATGAAATAAAAGAGAAAATAACTAAGTATGGTTTTGTCTTAGGTGAAAAAATGCATCAGGAGGATTTTTAGGATGAGACACAAGAAATTGAAAGGAAAATTAGGTCTCAGTAGTAGTCATAGAAGCTCTTTGTTAGCTAATTTATCTATTTCGCTCATAACTCATAAAAAGATTGAGACCACATTCACTAAAGCAAAAGAAGTCCGAAAACATGTGGAAAAGCTAATAACCATAGCTAAAGAGAATAATTTACATGCCCAGAGAGAGGTACAAAAAGTAATAAGAAACAAAAAAGCCTCTAAAGTATTATTCGAAGAAATTAGCCCAAAGTATTTAGAAAGAAATGGTGGCTATACACGTATTGTGAAAACTGGATTTCGCAAAGGCGATGCGGCATCTTTAGCTGTAATTGAATTTGTAGAATAATTGAAGAACAAATGAAAAAAGGTTAAAAAGTTTTATATTAGAACTGATTATTTAATAGTTAAACTTTTTAACCTTTTGATTTTTAATCATTTGGTATCGAGGATAGCGTACAGCGTGGAGCGTATAGTGTACATTATAGCGGGTAGCGTTTAGCGTATAGTTTCAAATTAGTAAGATGCTTGTTCTAATCAAGCTAAAGCGAAAAGCTAAAAGCTATAATTCAAAATTCAAAATTATTTTTGTATATGTATACTGTATTACTATTGCGATTATAAGTGTATATCATACATCGCGTCATGTAGGGGTTGGATTTATCCAACCCGGGTTGTTTTGGTAATTTTTCTTCTAATGGGCTCAATTCATTGAGCCCCTACACCCTATACGCTATACGCTAGTTTACACGAGATACGAAATACTAGATACTAGATACGAGATACGAAATTATATGCGGTGAGTATTTTGATTAAAATAAAAAATTTAAGTCACATATACAATTATCAGATGAAAGATCAAATAAAAGCTTTAGATTCTATTAATTTAGAAATAAAAAAAGGTGATTTTATTTCTATTATAGGTTCCAATGGATCTGGAAAATCTACTTTTGCTAAACACATGAATTGCTTGTTGCTTCCTACTACCGGAGATATTTGGGTAGATGAGATGAATACCAGGGATAAGAGCAAAACATGGGAAATAAGACGAAAGGTTGGCATGGTATTTCAAAATCCAGATAATCAGATTATTGCAACTACGGTGGAAGATGATATAGCCTTTGGCCTGGAAAATATTGGAATAAAGACAAAACTTATGAGAGAACGGGTTGATTGGGCTTTAGAAATTGTAGAAATGGAAGAGTACAAAAAAAGCGAACCACATTTGCTTTCAGGCGGACAAAAACAAAGAGTAGCAATTGCTGGAGCAATTGCTTTACACTCATCCTATTTAGTTTTAGATGAACCTACAGCAATGCTCGATCCTCGGGGTCGAAAAGAGGTAATAGCTATTGTTAAGAAATTAAATCTTGAAAAGAATATTACTATCATTTATATTACTCACTTAATGGAGGAGGCAGCTGAGTCTAACCGGGTAATCGCATTAGATAAAGGAAAAATTGCCCTCACAGGAAAACCTGAGGAGGTATTTACTCAAATAGAGATTTTAAAACAATTAAGATTGGATGTTCCTCAAATAACTGAACTAGCTCTAAGATTAAACAAAAGAGGAATAGATATATCCCCTCATACACTGAAGGTTGAGGATATGGTGGAAAGTTTATGTTTATACATTTAGAAAATATATGTTTTACCTATAGTTTGGGAATGCCCTTTGAAACAGAAGCATTAAAGAATATCAATTTAGAGATTGATGAAGGTGAATTTATTGGTCTAATCGGACATACTGGCTGCGGAAAAACGACTTTAATTCAGCATTTTAATGGTTTACTTACACCAACTTCTGGTAAAATCTACGTTGAAGGAGTGGATTTAAATAAAAAAGGAGTAAACCTTAGGTTAGTAAGACAAAAAATAGGTTTAGTGTTCCAGTATCCCGAGAATCAATTATTTGAAGAAACAATTTATCAAGAAGTAGCCTTTGGCCCAAGAAAATTAGGTTTACCAGAAGGAAAAATTGAAAAAAGAGTCAGAGAAGCCTTAAAGATGGTAGACCTTGATTATAACCTCTATATAGAACGTTCTCCTTTTTCTCTAAGCGGAGGGGAGATGCGGCGTGTCGCCTTAGCCAGCATACTTTCCATAAGACCGAAAATGTTGATTTTAGATGAACCCACTGCCAATCTTGATCCGCAGGGTAGAGATAGTATATTATCCGAGATAAAAAAAGTACATTATAACTTCGGAATAACTGTGGTATTAGTATCGCACAATATGGAAATGGTTGCCGAGACAGTAAAGCGTCTTTTAGTAATGCATCGAGGAGAGATAATCCTTGATGATACTCCCCGAGAAATTTTTGAGAAGCATGCTAACGATCTGGTGAAAGTGGGGTTAGGACTTCCACAGGTAACCGAGTGTATGCATAAATTAAAAGCAAAAGGAAAGGATGTATATACCGGGGTATTAACCGTAGATGATGCTGAAAGCGAAGTGTTAAAAAAAGTGAAAAAAACAATAAAGAGACAAATGTTAAAAGAGTGTAATTTATAAATTATTATTAAAAAGATGGGGAAAGATGAGAATATTAAGGAATATTAGCTTTGGTCAATATATCCCAAGGGATTCTTTAATTCATAATTTGGATCCCAGAATAAAAATATTGAGTTGTTTGGCTATAATTGTAAACTTGTTTTTAATAACAAAATTTTCAGGATATTTAATTTTAGGAAGTTTTGTATTAATTAGCATTATTATTTCTAAGGTACACCCAAAATTTGTATTCAGGGGTCTGCGTCCCCTATTATTTATTATTATATTTACTCTGATAATCCATCTTTTTATGACTGAAGGAGAAGTGATTTATCAGTTAGGCTTTTTAAAAATAACCCGGGAAGGATTAGTAAAAGGGCTGCTTATTTCTTTTCGATTATTTATCCTAATTTTAACTACCTCTCTGCTTACCCTGGCCACCTCTCCTATATCTTTAACTGATGGGATAGAAAGGTTATTGTCTGTTTTTAAATTCATAGGTATACCCGCTCACGAAATAGCCATGATGATGACTATAGCACTGAGATTTATTCCGACTTTACTGGAAGAGACAGAAAAAATAATGAAAGCTCAGATATCTCGAGGTGCAGACTTTGAAAGTGGAAATATTTTTAACCGAGCAAAGAATTTAATACCTATTTTAATACCCTTGTTTGTTAATGCGTTTCGACGTGCTGATGAATTAGCCATTGCTATGGAAGCTAAATGCTATAGAGGGGGAGAGGGTAGAACTCATTATAGAGAATTAAAAATCAAAAAAACTGATATTTTAACCTTTATTCTCACTATTGTTATCACTATTACAGTGAGTGTAATGTTTTGAATTCGTATATCGTATATTGTATGTCGTATATCGTGAAGGAAGATAGCGTGGAGTGTTTGGCGTATATAATTAGTTAATTGGTTGGCTAATTAGAAAATAGAAGAAGAAATCCAGGAGACAGAAACCAGAAGACAGAAGACAGGAGACAGAAGTCAGAAGACAGGAGACAGAAGTCAGAAGACAGAAGACAGGAGACAGAAACCAGAAGACAGAAGACAGAAGACAGAAGACAGAAGACAGGAGACAGAAGTCAGAAGACAGGAGACAGGAGACAGAAACCAGAAGACAGAAGACAGAAGACAGAAGACAGAATGAAAAAACAGAAATGTCATTAATAAATGTCATTGCGAGCGACCGCAGGGAGCGTGGCAATCCCGAGATATTACGTTTAGCGTATAGTAAAAAATCGAAAAATTAAAAACGTAAAGCGCAAAACCATAGCTCAAAACTTAAAGTTAAAGAACTGTTTTTACTTATTCTCTTAAATCTTTCATTGAAAATGCATGATAGCTTAGTTTACTAAAAGAAGCTAAGGAAATAGATAACAATCAAACAGAATATCTTTTAAATGAAACTAAGAAATTAGCAAAAATATTAGGTTCAAGTATATTAACTCTCAAAGGGAAAAATAAGTTTTTAGCTTAACCAGAATGACCAATCATATTTCTATTCGTTAAATCATAAATATAATGAACTATATTAGAAAGTGGATAAATGATTAACATAAAACTTACCATAGAATATGAAGGAACCAAATATTATGGCTGGCAAAGACAAAAAAATTTTTTAAGCATCCAGGGAATTTTGGAAGAAAAAATATCTCAGATCACCCAAGAAAAAATAATACTTAACGGTTCTGGGAGAACCGACGCAGGAGTGCATGCCTTAGGACAAGTAGCAAATTTTAAAACTAACAGTTCTATTCCCTGGGTGGAATTACCTTTGATTCTAAACCGATTACTACCCTTAGATATCAGGATTAAAAAAGCAGAGAGAGTAGATGATAATTTTCATGCCCGTTATAGTGCAACGGGTAAAATTTATCATTATTATGTTTTGAATCCTAATCTAAATAATAGTTATCTATCTATTTTTTTAAGAAATTATGTATATTGCGTTTATAAGAAGATAAATTTGGAAGAGATGAAAAAAGCCAGTATGTTTTTACGAGGAAAACATGATTTTGCATCTTTTGCTTGTTCGGGGAGTAGGATTAGAAACGGGGAAAGAACTATTAAAGATATAAACATAATTAGAAAGGGGAATATATTTTGTTTTCATATTGAGGCCGATGCTTTTTTATATAAAATGGTTCGTACCATCGTCGGTACTCTCTTGGAAGTAGGCAAGGGGAATATAAATTATCTAGAGATGAAGAAGATATTAGAAGCTAAAAATAGAAAAATGGCAGGTAAAACTGTCCCCGCCAAAGGACTTTTTTTAATGAAAGTAAAATACTAATTAGTCGTTAGCATTAAATGGAATTTGACAGTTTTCAGTTATCGGTTTACAGTTTACAGTTCATCAAAAGGGCCTATAATAATATAACTCCTATGCGCTTTGAGCTTTCTTTAAACTTGTAACTCGAAACCTGAAACCTGCAACTTATTGCTAATTACACATTACTTATTATAGTATTTTATTTATTAAATGCTATTCACTACATACTACATACTATATACTAATTTAGCTTGACATCATCGCTTGATTATATTACAATTTACTATATTGTTTTCTAGTAAAAAAACAGTATTTTAAGTTGAATCGATAGTTATATTATTTTTTAAAAGTAAATTACACATGAAATTATTAGGCAGGGAGGAACAAAGTGAAAACCTACAGTGCAAAAGCAGAAGATATTGATAGAAAATGGTATCTAATTGATGCAGAAGGAAAAATATTAGGGAGATTAGCTACTCAGATAGCTACAATATTAAGAGGAAAGAATAAACCAACCTATACTCCATCCATGGATTTAGGTGATTATGTAGTGGTTATAAATGCTGAAAAGATAAAAGTAACTGGAAATAAACTCAAAGGAAAAATATACAGGTATCATACCTCTTATCCAGGAGGCTTAAAAAGCGTTATTCTGGAAACATTACTAAAGAAAAAACCAGAATTAGTGGTAAAAAAAGCAGTCCAAGGCATGATTCCTCATACAAAATTAGGTAGAGCAATGGTTAAAAAGTTAAAGATTTACAAGGGGAATGAACACCCCCATCAAGCTCAAAAATTAGAAAAAATTAACTAAGCACGAAGAAGGAGGTCAGATACTTGTCACAGACAAAAAGTTATGGTACCGGAAGAAGGAAATCCTCAATTGCCAGAGTTTGGTTAGTCCCTGGCAAAGGTAGTATAAAAATTAACAAAAGAATATTAGATAATTATTTTGGACGAGAATCTTTATCGACCGTAGTAGAGAAACCTTTAGAATTAGTAAATAAAAAGAATGAATTAGATGTTTTTGCTAAAGTAGAAGGAGGGGGTATTACTGGCCAAGCAGGGGCGTTACAACATGGAATTGCTAGAGCCCTTCTGCAATATGATCCTACTTTGCGCTCAATCTTAAAGAAAGAAGGTTTATTAACTCGGGATGCAAGGATGAAAGAAAGAAAAAAATATGGTCAAAAAGGCGCTCGGGCCAGATTCCAATTTTCTAAGAGGTAATTATTTTTACATCATTGAAAAGAGAAAGGTTAGCCAAGCAGTAAGGTGCCTTTCTCTTTTTTTTTACTTTTTTATTTGAAAACTACTCGTTTTAAATTTTTTTAATTGTATACTGATAACTGAAAACTGTATTTTGTATTTAAAACTAACGACTAATCTACCTTTTTAAGGAAGCACACATTGAAAATAAATCCTCATTTAGATATTTATTTAGACAAGATAAAAAGTAATTCAGAAAATATTAAAACCCTTTGTTTAAAACACGGAATTACAGTAGTAGGAATAACTAAAGGATGTTGTGCTATTACGGAAGTAGGTCAAGCCATGATAGACGGGGGGATAAATATTTTAGGCGATTCTCGAATTGAGAATCTCAAAAGATTGAAAAAATCTGAGCTTAAAGTCGAGACGATGTTAATAAGGATTCCTATGTTAAGTGAAGTGGATAGAGTTTTAGATTGGGCAGACATAAGTTTAAACTCAGAAATTTCGGTAATTAAATCATTATCACAGGAAGCTTTAAAGAGAAAGTCCGTTCATAGAATAATTCTAATGATAGACTTAGGTGACTTAAGAGAAGGAATTATGCCAGATGACGCTTTGCAAATGGTAGACGAAATTAGAAAATTACCAGGAGTAAAAATAATAGGCATTGGTGCAAATTTTTGCTGTATCAGCGGAGTAATGCCTACTCGGAAAAACCTAACCAAACTGGTTGAATTAGCTGAAGAAATCGAAAAAAATTTTCATATAAATTTGGAGGTAATTTCAGGGGGCAACACCAGTGTTTTAAAATTAGTTGAAGATGATGTTATTCCCAATAGAATAAACCAGTTAAGGATAGGAGTAGGCATCATGCTTGGCCAAGATGATGTAAGATTGCGCAATATAGCAGGTACCTATCAAGATACTTTTATTTTAACTGCAGAAGTTATAGAAGTACAAGAGAAGCCATCTTTTCCCCGAGGAGAGATTGGCCGGGATGCTTTTGGGGAGATACCCGTTTTTCGAGATTTAGGAATAAGGAAAAGAGCCATTTTAGCAATAGGGAAACAGGACACTTATCTCGATAGTTTGATTCCTTTGAAAGAAGGAATCAAAATAGTAGGTGCAAGTAGTGACCATTTAATTATTGATATTACTGATTCTAAAGAAGAATTAAAAGTTGGTGCTGAAGTAAGGTTTAAATTAAATTATCCCGCATTGCTTTCTGCCACCACTTCAAAATATGTAAAAAAATATTTCTATAAAAGGAAGGAGATAAAATAATGGCTATAGATATGAAAGGCAAAAATTTAGTATCCATTAATGATTTGAGCAGAGAAGAGGTTACTCAAATATTAGAAACTGCTGAGATTATAAAATTGAGATATTATTCTCATGAAGAACAACCTCTTTTAAAGGGGAAAGTTTTAGGAATGATTTTTCAAAAACCTTCTTTAAGAACCAGGGTATCTTTTGAAGCAGGAATGATTCAATTGGGTGGGCAAGCAATTTACTTAGGTCCCGATGATATAAAATTAGGAGAAAGAGAAGCAACTAAAGACATTGCTCGAGTGTTATCTCGTTACGTAAACGGAATTATGGCTCGAACTTTCAGTCATGAAATAATATTAGAATTAGCCAAGTATTCATCAGTTCCAGTTATTAATGGATTGTCTAACCTTTTGCACCCCTGTCAAGTTTTAGGTGATCTGTTAACGGTTAAAGAAAAGAAGGGTAGATTGTCTAATCTTAAATTAGTTTATATTGGCGATGGAAATAATGTGGCACATTCCTTATTATTTGGAGCGGTTAAGGTAGGAATGGACATTGTTTTAGCCGTTCCTCCTGGCTACGAGCCGAAGGAAGAGATTGTAAATCTAGCCAACAAGGATGCTAAAAAAATAGGCAGCAAAATAGAATTTATCCGAGATCCAAAAGAAGCTGTAGTTGGAGCTGATGTTATATATACCGATGTTTGGACCAGCATGGGATTTGAAAAAGAGAGTGAAATTAGAAAAGAGGTGTTTAAGCCTTATCAAATAAATCAAGATTTAGTAAATAAAGCAAAAGATGATGTAATAATATTACATTGTCTGCCTGCTCATCGTGGGGAAGAGATAACTGATGAAGTTGTAGATGGTCCTCATTCTGTCGTAGTTGATCAAGCAGAAAATAGGTTACATGCTCAAAAAGGAATCTTAGCTTTACTATTATAAATATATGTTACATAATTATAACCCAAAAAGTAAACAAAATGGTAGGGGCACGATGCATCGTCCCCAAGGTAAACAGAAGACAATAAAACATAAAGGGCACAATTCATTGTGCCCCTACAAAATCATAAAAACTGTAAACTGATAACCGATAACTGAAAAATTGTATTTGAAACTAACGACTATTTATTCACTAACCAAGAAGAGTTCACGATGTCTGTATATTTAATAACTTACAACTAATTTGATTTGATTAAAGAACAAAATAACTTTATAATTATGACAGGAAAAACTTTTCACTAGCGACTTATTTATCTTGCATTTTGTATTTTAACTAACGACTATTCACTATTCACTAACGACTAAGAGTTCACGATGTCTGTATATTTAATAACTTACAACTAATTTGATTTGATTAAAGAACAAAATAACTTTATAATTATGACAGGAAAAACTTTTCACTAGCGACTTATTTATCTTGCATTTTGTATTTTAACTAACGACTATTCACTATTCACTAACGACTAATTTAAAAAGGGGAGAATCAAGTGCCAATCTCTTTCAGCATTTTAGACCTTATAGACATATTAGTCATTGCTTTTATTTCCTATCACCTAATTCTCTTAATCAAAAATACCCCGGCAGTACAATTAATCAAAGGATTATTTATTCTTTTTATTGCTTCTTTTATTGCTGATCAGCTTGGTCTTAGAACTATTAATTGGCTTCTAAAAGGAGCCATGGCTATGATGGTTGTGGCTCTGCCTATAATATTTCAACCAGAAATAAGAAGAGGGTTATTAAAGATGGGGAAAAGAGGATTTTTTATAAATACCTCCTTTCTGCATAAAGAAGTCGATAAAAAAATTGAACAATTGATAAATGGATTGGTTATGGTAATGCCAATGCTTTCCAGTAAACATAAAGGAGCTTTGGTGGTTTTAGAGAGAGAGGTCGGTTTAAAAGATATTTTAGAGACCGGTATTATTTTAAATAGTGAATTTTCTCCAGAATTATTATATTCTATATTTATGCCCGACTCTCCTTTACATGATGGAGCTGTAATTCTTAGAGGGAATAAGATTGCAGGGGCGAATTGCATTTTACCGCTAAGCGAGAGAATGGATATTAGTAAATCTTTAGGTACCCGACATAGAGCGGCTTTAGGGTTAAGTGAACAGACAGATGCTTTGATAATTATAGTATCAGAAGAGACAGGAAATATATCCATTGCTTTAGATGGTAAGATTACCCGACCTATGGAACCCCAGGGATTAAAAAAGATGTTAACACATTTATACCAACCCAAGATAATCTCTGAATTTGGTTTCTGGCCGACAGAGGATAATAAAAAATGAAAGAATTAAAAAATTGGTTTTTAAAAAATATAGATATCAAATTACTCTCTTTATTTTTAGCGATTATTCTATGGTTGTATATAGCAAGTGGAGAGAACCCCATAGTAGATAATTTTATCGATGTATCTCTTATCCAAAATAATCTCAGCGAAGACTTAGTGATAAAAGAGTTTCCCACAAATGTAAGCATGGGGATTAAAGGCCCCAAAAATATAATAAATAACATTTCTTCTCATCAGATTAGTGGGACAGTAAATTTTTCTGAAATTAACAAAGAAGGTCTATATAAATTGAAGGTAGAAGTTGTTGCTCCTAAGGGAACACAGATCACCAGAATTATTCCTCCAGAAATAAAAGTTGAAGTTGAAAAAGTTTTAACTAAAGAGATTGAAGTTGAATATAGCTTAATAGGGGTTCCCGAAAAAGGATATTCTTTAACTGACGAACCTCAATTTAATCCTCCTAAGGTTAAGGTAATTGGTGCTCAGAGTGTATTAGAAAATATAAAACAGATAATTTGTGCTATTGATATTTCCGGAATAAAGGAAGATCTGAGCAGGAAACTAACAGTAAAAGCAGTTGATGTAAACGGAAATGAAATTAAAGAAGTAAAGATTGAACCGGATATAGTGGGAGTATCGATTTCTTTAACTCGTGGGTATCCCGAAAAGCAATTAACAGTAAAACCAAAAATAATCGGGAAGCCAGCTCCGGGTTATCATATTTCTGAAATATTATCTGATCCCGATGATATAAAGATTTTTGGTAATTATTCTAAAATAAGTAATATTGAATTTTTAGAGACTATTGCCATTGATGTAAGTGGAATTACCAAGACTCTTTCAGTGAAAGTCCCGCCTGCCTTGGAAGAAGGATTAAATATAGTGGAGGGTGAGGTTGAACTGATAGAGGTAACCATACAAGTTAAGGAAGCCATAATCCAGAAAATCCTAAAAAATATTTCAGTTGTACCTCAAAATTTCTCTCCCTTTGTGCCTTATGAAATAAAACCAAAGGTAGTTGATATAACTGCTGAGGGGAAAAATATGTTAGTTGACAAATTACAAGCAGAAGACGTAAAAGTCTATGTGAAATTTACGGATGATTTTAGGAAAGAGCAGAAGGTAAAAGTTCAAGTAGATCTTCCCGAAGGAATTTCTTTAATTAAAATTGAGCCAGAAGAAGTAACGGTGTTGATTGGTAAATAGTGAATAGTCGTTAGTCGTTAGTGAATAGCATATTTAGTATATAGTATTTAGTATATAGTATGTAGCTAAGAAGCCAGAATAAAGAAGTCAGAATGTAATCCTATTGCGTATCGAGTATTGCATATCGCGTTAAGAAAATAGTAGTCAGGAGTCAGGAGATTAGATAGAGTATAGCGTATTTGGTTAGTTGGTTAAGAGAATTAGCGGAAAGCGTGGAGGTTTAGTGTTTAGTAGGTAGGGGTTCGATTCATCGAACCCGCTAAAAAAAATACCAGAATTCCCCGGTCGGAAAAATCCGACCCCTACACCAGATTCAAAGATTACAATGATATAAAACATAATAAGTTGAAAACTTGCATTTATACTAACGACTATTCACCATTCACTAACGACTAATAAAGGGGTAGTTTATGAAAAAATTATTTGGAACTGATGGGATAAGAGGGATTGCTAATAAAGAACCTATAACTGCGGAGACAGCCTTTCATATAGGAAGAACCGGGGCATATTTATTTAAAGATGAAGATAATCCGAGGATATTAATTGGTAAAGATACTAGAATTTCGGGAGATATGTTAGAAGCTGCTTTAATAGCAGGAATATGTTCAGCAGGTGTAGATGTCCTAAGAGTTGGAATAGTGCCTACCCCCGTAGTAGCTTACCTAACCAGAGTTTACCATGCTAGTTGCGGTATAGTTATTTCTGCTTCACATAATCCTTTCGATCACAACGGCATTAAATATATTAGAGGGGATGGTTTTAAGTTTTCTGATTCAGAAGAAGAAGAGATAGAGAGAATATATTTTGAAAATCATTCAAGGGATGAATGGCCTGCCAAGAAAAATATTGGCAGGGTAAAAGAATTAGCTGGAGCAATAGAAAGATATATTGATTACATAAAAAATACCCTTCCCCCAAAATTTACACTTAAGAGATATAAAATCGTTTTAGATTGTGCCAATGGTGCTTCTTTTATGATTGCCCCCCGTGTTTTTGCAGAATTGGGGGCAGAGATAATTGCTATAAACGATAAACCCAACGGTACTAATATAAATTTTAATTGTGGTTCAGTACATCCTGCTTCTTTGAGAGAAGAAGTTTTAAGACAAAAAGCAGATTTAGGTTTTTCTTATGATGGAGATGCAGATAGGGTTATTGCTGTAGATGAAAAGGGAAACATTGTAGACGGAGATCAAATAATGGCAATTTGTGCTTTAAATCTTTTCCAGAAAACCCAGTTGCCCTATAAAACGGTAGTAACTACTTTAATGAGTAATACCAGCTTTGATAGGGCTATAGAAAAAGCGGGAGGAAAAGTGATAAGAACTAATATCGGTGACCGTTATGTATTGGAAATGATGAAGAAAGTTAAGACAGTATTGGGAGGGGAACAATCAGGTCATATTATTTTTTTGCGATATAGTACTACCGGGGATGGATTGTTAACTTCTTTACAACTTATGAAGGTTCTCCTGGAAGAAGAAAAACCCCTATCTAATCTGGCTTCAGTAATGGAAAAATATCCTCAGATTATTTTGAATTATGAGGTTAAAGATAAAGAACGATTCTTTAAAAATGTTTGCATAAATAAATATATTAAAGAAATAGAAAATGAACTTGACGGAAAAGGTAGAATTTTTGTCCGTGCTTCTGGTACTGAACCATTAATTAGAATATTGTTAGAAGGAGAAAACGAAAATAAATTAAAAAAAATTTCCCAGGATCTGGAAGAATTGATTAAAAAGGAAGATATTTAAATAGTGAATAGTCGTTAGTATTAAATGTAAGTTGACACTTTTCAGTTACCTGTTTATAGTTTACGGCTCATTAAAATGCCGTATAATAATACATTCCATACTTTGAGCTTTCTATAAATTTGTAACTTGTAACTCGAAACCTGCAACTTATTACTAATTACACATTACTTATTACTGTATTTTATTCACTAACGACTAATAAAGAGGGTGATTGAAAGAAAAACATATAATAAAAAAATTGAATACAAGCGCCAGAGCTTACTCAATATAAAGGACTAAGTGTTTTGATAGGGTAAGTTGACGAGGAAGGAGTTTATCGAAAATTCGGCGGATGCTCCTGGGTTTGCCAGATCTTTGGAAAACCTACAAAACTTGTGAGTAATTGCAAGCACAAAAAGGTTTTTATGGCAAAATAAATCCATTCTTAAGTATTCTTACAAAGGTTTTTCTATTCTAGTACAGACAGTTTTTTTAAAATATAACGCAAAGCTAAAAGTGCAAAGTGTAAAATAAAACTCAAAACTCAAAATTATGAAAAAAGTTTTAAATTTTTAATTGTAATTTTTAGTTTTTCGCTTTAAACACTAAGTTTTAGCCAGGTTATAATACAATTACTTAAAAAAGTTCTTAGATATTAAGATATTTATTGTAGAAGTAGAAACAGTGGAGAACCCTATTATCTTTCTAAATGGATTGGTAATAGGGTATTTATTTTTAGAAAGCAAATATTTAATTTAAGAAAGGATTAAAAAATGTGTGGAATAATTGGATATATCGGTTCAAAAGAAGCAGTACCCATTTTGTTAGATGGATTAAAGAAATTGGAATATCGGGGATATGATTCTGCAGGTATTGCTGTATTGAAAGATAATAAAATTAAAATAGTAAAATGTAAAGGAAAGGTGGCCAAATTAGAAAATTTATTAGAAAAAGATGCCCCAAAAGGTAATATAGGGTTAGGACATACCAGATGGGCTACCCACGGGAGGCCTAACAATATAAATGCGCATCCTCACAATGGACGTAATTCAGAGATAGTGGTAGTGCATAATGGTATTATAGAAAACTATATGTCTTTAAGAGAAAGATTAATTTCAGAAGGGTACAACTTTATATCTGAAACAGATACTGAGGTTCTTCCCCATTTAATAGAAAGTAATTATCAGAATGATTTTACTTTAGCAGTAAAGGAATCTTTAAAAGAAATAGAAGGTTCTTACGCTATCGGAGTTATTTCTACTCGTGATCCGGGAAAAGTTGTCGCTTCACGTTGCGGGAGCCCTTTGATTATCGGAATAGGAGAGGGAGAAATGTTTTTAGCTTCTGATATCCCCGCTTTACTTAGTTATACGAATAGGGTAATCTTTTTGGAAGAAAGAGAAATTGCTACTATAACTAAAGATGGAGTAGAGATAATCAATTTCGAAGGTAAAATTTTACATAAAGAAGTAGTAAATATTGATTGGGATGAAGAGATGACAGAAAAGAGTGGATATAAACATTTTATGCTAAAAGAAATTTTTCAAGACACTATGGTGATCCGTAATAATTTAGAAGGCAGAATTAATCTGTCTACAAAAGCACTGGAACTTAACAACCTATCTCTTTCTTTGGATAAGATTAAAGAAATAGAAAGAATATCTATTTTGGCTTGCGGGAGTTCTTATTATACAGCTTTGGCAGGTAAATATATTTTTGAGGAGTTAACCGGTATTCCGGTAGAGGTGGATTATAGCTCTGAATTTAGATACAGAAAAATATTACTGGGTAAAAAAGATTTAGCCATTCTGATATCTCAATCAGGAGAAACTGCGGATACCATAGCTGCTTTAAGAGCTTGCCGGGAAGCTGGTTCTTACATATTGGCTCTAACCAATGTAAGGGGAAGCACTATCAGTCGGGAAGCAGATAGTGTAATGTATATTAAGGCGGGTCCGGAAATAGGTGTGGCTACCACAAAAGCTTTTGTCGGCCAGCTAATGTGCCTTTATATACTATCTCTTTATTTTGCTCAAGTTATGGAGACTCTTGATTTTTCGGAGATTAATAAAATAATTTCCGAGTTAATAAAGATTCCTCAAATGGTCGAGATTATTTTACTTAAAGACCCAGAGGTTATTAAATTAAGTGAAGAATTTTATAAATTTCATAATTTTCTTTATCTGGGGCGGGGAATTAATTATCCTATTGCTTTAGAGGGGGCTTTAAAGCTTAAAGAGATTTCTTATATTCATGCTGAAGGTTATCCGGCAGGAGAGATGAAACACGGCCCTATTGCTCTTTTGGACAAGACTTTTCCGGTAGTGGTAATCGTGCCCAAGGATAAGGTGTATACTAAAGTGATTAACAATATAAAGGAGGTTAAAGCTCGAGACACCCTGGTATTAGCTATTGCTACAGAAGGCGATGAAGAGATTGTTAATATAGCAGACAGGGTATTCTATATTCCTAAAACTTCGGATATACTATATCCAATTTTATCAGTTATACCTTTACAATTGTTTGCCTACCATATTGCTAATAAATTGGGATGCGATGTAGATAAACCGAGAAATTTAGCTAAAAGCGTTACCGTGGAATAAAAAATGGGAAAGAACGGCTGTCGTTTCTGATTTTTAGTTTAGGTTAAAGTTAAAAAGTTAAAGTAAAAAGCAAAAACCATAATTATTATTTAAGAATTCAGGAGCCAAAAAAATACAAAAGAACTTAACATATTTTCTCTTTCTTGGCTCGATACCCGATATTATATACTTCAATATGTATTTTGTAAAATTATTAGAGAAAGAGTATAATTGTAAAAACGTATTAAAAAAACTTTAAGGAGTAAGATATAAATGGAAAAAATGACTAAAGAAATGATTTTAAATAAGGCTAAAGAGCTAAATATAAAATTTATAAGATTAAGATTTACCGATATTTTGGGAATGCCTAAGAATGTAGAAATTCCAGTAAGGGAACTAGAAAAAGCCCTTAATGGGGAGATCATGTTCGATGGTTCTTCTATCCAAGGCTTTGTGCGGATTGAAGAATCAGATATGTTTTTAAAACCGGATTATTCCACCTTTACGGTAAATCCCTGGGAAGAAGAAAAAGATGTTGCTCGGATTACTTGCGATGTTTATAATCCTGATGGTTCGCCCTTTCATGGTTGTCCCAGGAATAATTTAAAGAAAGTGTTGAAAGAAGTGGAAGAGATGGGATATTCTACCAATTTTGGACCAGAAGTAGAATTTTTCCTATTTTTTAGAGATGAAAACGGTAAAGCTACCACAAAAACTCACGATCAAGGGGGATATTTTGATCTTTCGCCCATTGATTTAGGAGAAGAAGCAAGAAGGGATATAGTTATTGCTTTAGAAAAATTAGGCTTCGAAGTTGAGGCCGCTCACCATGAAGTTGCTCCAGGGCAGCATGAAATAGATTTTAAATATTGCGATGCACTTACTGCCGCTGATAGGATAATGACTTTAAAATTGACTAGTAAGACCATAGCTTTAAAACATAATTTACATGTTACCTTTATGCCCAAACCTATTTTTGGTATATGCGGCTCTGGAATGCATACTCATTTATCTTTATTTAAAAATGGGGAAAATACTTTTTATGACCCTAATGGTAAATATAAATTAAGTCAAGAAGCTTTATATTTTATTGGAGGTTTATTAAAACATGCCAAAGGGTTTACTGCTATTACTAATCCTTTGGTAAATTCTTATAAGCGGTTAACTCCTGGTTATGAAGCGCCTGTTTATATTGCCTGGTCAGAGAGAAATCGTAGCCCTTTGGTCAGGGTGCCCGCAGCAAGAGAAGTAGGTACAAGGGCAGAACTGAGAAGTCCTGATCCATCCTGTAATCCTTACTTAGCTTTCGCAGTAATACTAAAAGCGGGTATTGATGGAATTAAAAAAAAGATTGATCCGGGAGAACCAGTAAGTAAAAATATTTATACTATGAGTAAAGAAGAGAAAAAATCTCTGGGTATTGAAAGTTTACCTTTTACTTTGGACGAAGCTTTACTAGAATTAGATAAGGACGAAGTAATAAAATCTGCTTTAACTAATCATATTTTAAAAAATTATATCAAGGCCAAGAGAGAAGAATGTGAAAATTATCGAATGCGGGTTCACCAGTGGGAACTGGATAGATATTTGACGATTTATTGAGAAATGAAGAGAAAGGAATTCAGAAGTCTAATTAGTATATAGTATATAGTATTTAGTATATAGTAAAGAAAAAAGAAGTCAGGAATCAGGAGACAGAATAAATTCGTATCGCGTATAGCGTATATAGTAAAAAAAGAAGTAGGACAGGCGTCTCGCCTGTCTATTGTGTGAAGTAGGGGTTTGATTTATCAAACCCGCAAAACTCGGGACAGATAAATCCGCCTCCCCCTACAAACTACAAATAGAAACAATATAAAATAAGGTATACGAAAATAACTTAAATTTTAAAATTTTTATAAAATTGAGGTTAATAATATGGAGAATTTTAATAAAAGCTTTAATTTAAAAAAAATCGATTTAAGAAGTGATACAGTTACCTTGCCAACTGATGAGATGCGAGATGCTATGAATAATGCAAAAGTGGGGGACGATGTCTACCAGGAAGACCCCACAGTAAATCGATTGGAAGAGTTGGGCGCTAAAAAAATGGGAAAAGAGGGAGCATTATTTGTGCCCAGCGGTACTATGGGTAATCTTCTTGCAGTACTAACTCACTGCCAAAGAGGAGATGAAGTAATTTTAGAGATGGACTCCCATATTTATTATTACGAGGTAGGCGGTATGTCGGCAGTAGCCGGAGTAATCCCACGATTAATTATCGGGGATAAAGGAATCCCTGATATTCAGAACATTAAGCTGGCTTTAAGGGATGAAAATCTTCATTACCCTAAAACAACTTTAATCTGTTTGGAGAATACTCATAATCGAGCAGGTGGAACAATTATCCCGCCTATGTTAACCACGGAAATCTGTCAGTTAGCACATCAACAAAATATTGCTGTTCATTTAGATGGTGCTCGAATATTTAATGCTGCCATCGCATTAAATATTGAACCCGTTCTTCTCGCTAAAAATGTTGATTCAGTGATGTTCTGTCTTTCCAAAGGTTTAAGTGCTCCGGTAGGGTCAATTTTGGCCGGTTCAAAGGAATTTATTCAAAGAGCACGTAAAAATAGAAAGATGCTGGGTGGAGGGATGAGGCAGGCAGGTATTTTGGCAGCAGCTGGTATAGTTGCCCTTGAAAAAATGGTAGATAGATTAAAAGAAGATCACAAAAACGCCCGTATTTTAGGCGAAGGTTTAGCTGATATAAGTGGAATAAAAGTTGATTTAGAGACGATTCAGACTAATATGGCATGTTTTGACCTTAATAAATCTGGGATGGATACGTACCAGTTTTTGCCAAAGTTAGCAGAGTATAATATATTGGGTTCACCGCGGCCACCTACTAAAGTTCGTTTGGTTACTCATTATGGAATTAGTGAAAATGATATTTATGCCACCATAAAGGCGATAAAAGAAATAGTCAGAAATTAGTATCTTTACGAGATACTCGATACGCAATACGATACACTAACGACTATTCACTAGCGACTAATTAATGCAGGGAGGTTTTATTTTTGCAGGCTTTACCAGGATATACGAACTGTTTTGTCTGTGGGAAAAGCAATCCTATCGGTTTAAACATTGTTTTTTTTAAAGACCAGGATAAAGTTAAAGCGGAGTTTATTCCTGAATCGAAACATCAAGGCTTTAAAGGAATTGTTCACGGAGGAATATTATTTTCTATTTTAGATGAAATAATGGGCAGAACTGCGGTGGTAACTAAGGGTGTTATGACTATGACTGTAGAAATTAATATCAGATACAGAAAAAAAGCCTTGGTAGGTGAAAAAATTGTCTTTACCGCACGGATGACTAAAGATTTAGGCAGAATGATTGAGGCTCAAGCGGAAGCTCGTTCGGAAGATGGTGCTTTACTAACCGAGGCAAAGGGGAAATTTATAGTTGTGTCTAAGGAGATGCAGAAAGAAGTAGAAGAGTATATGTAATACTAATCTTAAATTAGTTTAATTGTATTGGGATTTCCTTTTTCTGTAAGCCCTAATTAGTCGTTAGTGAATAGTGAATAGTCGTTAGTTTTAAATACAATTTTCAGTTTCGAATTATCAGTTTACAGTTTATTGTAAGGGAGTATGATAATAGAACATCTACACACTTTGGGTTTTCTATAAACTGGCAATTTGTAACTTAAACTCTATAACTTATTAATCATTAATGTATTTTATTTACTAAATACTATTCACTAACGACTAACGACTAAATGCTAACGACTGATTTAATGATATTTTTCTAAAATTATTTTAATTATGAATGGGAGTAAACCATGTTTTTTACTAAACTATTAATACTATTTTTAATAATTCCAGTAACAGAACTGTATATTCTAATTGAAGTGGGGAAAGAGATAGGGAGTCTATCCACAATTGGTGTAATCATCTTAACCGGGATAATTGGAACATACCTGGTAAAAAATGAAGGGTTTATGATTTTAAGGAAGATCCAGAATGATTTAAATGAGGGAATCATGCCAGGGGACAGCTTAATTCAGGGAGCAATTATTCTGGCCGGAGGGATATTGCTTCTTACTCCCGGTTTTGTTACAGATATATTAGGTTTTATTTTTTTAATGCCCGTTAGCAGAAGCATAGTTAAAAAATATTTATTAAAATGGCTAAAAGGAAAGATAAAAGAGGGTAATTTTTATTATAGAGAGTTTTAAAAATACTTATTCATTTACAGCTAAAAAATAGTAAGAAAAAGGAATAATATTATTGATTATAGGTTGTGGAATAGATTTAGTTAAAATAGAAAGAATAGAAAAAATAATTAAAAAGTGGGGAGATAATTTTATTTTCAGGATATTTACCTCCTTGGAGAAAGAATATTGTGAAAAAAAGAAGGGCAACAAATATCAATCTTATACCGGAAAATTTGCTGCCAAAGAAGCACTATTAAAAGCATTGGGATTAGGATTAAGAGAGGCTAACTGGAAAGAGATTGAGATAAAAAATAATGAACTAGGGCAACCCGTCATAGACACATCTGGAAAATTAAGAAATATCGCTTCAACAAAAGGAGTTAGCAAATATTTTATTAGCATTTCTCATACCAAAGAATATGCTATAGCTGAAGTAATCTTAGAAAGTTCAGCTCAGAAGACAGAAGTCAGAAGTAGGGGCACGATGCATCGTGCCCCTACAAAATTATAAAAACTGTAAACCGATAACTGACAACTAAAAACTTGTTTTTAAAACTAACGACTATTCACTATTCACTAACGACTAATTTAATGGGAGTTATCTTATGAAGGTAGTTACCAGTCAACAAATGAGAGAGATTGATCGCAAAGCAATAGAAGAAAATAACCTATCTGGTCTTGCTTTAATGGAAAATGCCGGATTAAGAATATTTCAAAGCCTGAAAGATATTTATTCTGACTTAAGATTAAAAAAGATTATCATCTTTGCTGGATCGGGCAATAATGGGGGAGATGGTTTTGTAGTTGCCCGTCATCTTTATGATTATGGAGTGAAAGTAGAAGTATTTCTCCTGGCTCCTTTTCACAAAATTAAAGATGAGGCAGGAGAAAATTTAAATATAATTGGTAAAATGGGAGTCGAATTGATTGAATTAGAGGCAGTAAAACTCGAAGAGATACAAAAAGCCATACAAAATTCTGATTTGATTATTGATGCTATATTAGGAACCGGATTGCAAGGAAAGGTAACTGGTTTAAAAGCTAAGATGATAGACCTGATTAATATTGCTAACAAGGAAGTAGTTGCAATTGATGTTCCTTCTGGTTTAAATGCAGATTCAGGAAAGATTGAAGGACCATGCATCAAAGCAACTCATACCATTACTTTAGCACTACCAAAAATTGGTTTACTGCTTTTTCCTGGAGCAAGCTTTGCAGGAAAGGTAAAAGTTGAAGACATTGGCATACCTTCTTATCTTTTAGAAAATAATAAAATAAAAACTAATATTGTAACCAAAGAGATGGTCCAATCACTTATACCGTTTCGTGCAACTTATTCTCACAAAGGCTCTTTCGGCAAAGTCTTAATCTTAGCTGGTTCGGTTGGCATGACCGGAGCAGCATATTTATCCAGCGAAGCAGCTATGAGAAGTGGAACAGGCATTGTGGTATTAGGAATTCCTCGAAGTTTGAATCAAATAATGGAAATAAAATTAACCGAAGTTATGACCTTTCCTCTTGCCGAAACGGTAAAACAGTCTTTAGGAGAAGAAGCAGAAGAAACAATTTTAAAATTAATGAAAAATTATTCCGTATTAGGGATAGGCCCTGGCATTTCTCGAGAATTAGAGACTCAACGATTAGTAAGAAAAATTATAGAAAAGTCTAACATCCCTTTAGTTATTGATGCCGATGCAATATTCGCCCTAAGCAAGGATACTTCCCTATTGAAAAAGGTTAAAGCTCCTCTGGTGATTACTCCTCATCCAGGCGAAATGGCTAAACTAATAAATAAGGATATAGATTATATTTTAAATAATCAATTAGATATTACCAGAGAAATTGCTCAAGAATTTGGGATTGTGGTAGTTTTAAAGGGAGCTAGAACAATTATTGCCAATAAAGAAGGAGAAGCCTATATCAATGTTGGTGATAATTCGGGAA
>Ga0154857_1002_pt1 | contig 35574 bp, 30 predicted proteins | sample Rifle2008BG19ft_FD_105829 | JGI IMG/M metagenome (GOLD analysis project Ga0154857, IMG submission 105829) | Candidatus Atribacteria bacterium RBG_19FT_COMBO_35_14
ACTACTCTGTCAACCTTTCTGGATGTTTGGTGCAGAGATGGGAGCCAATGAATATGGGGTGGTTATTGGTAATGAAGCAATATTCACCAGAGAAAAGCCGGATAAAACAGGTCTAACTGGCATGGACTTAGTTCGCTTGGCCCTCGAAAGAAGCCAAACTGCCCGACAGGCATTGGAAGTTATTATTGAATTGTTGGAAAAGTATGGACAGGGAGGTAATTGCGGTTATCGATTTAAATTGAAGTATATGAATAGTTTTTTAATTGCCGACAAAAAAGAGGCTTATGTATTGGAGACAGTGAAAGCCTGGTGGGTTTGGAAGAAAATTAAAGATGTTTGGAGTATATCTAATATAATATCTTTACAGAAAGATTATGATTCTTGTTCTGAAGGATTGATAGGTAATGCAATTAAAAAGGGTTACTGCAAAAAAAGAGAAGATTTTAATTTTCGAAAATGTTATTCCGCTAAATTTATGACCTGGGCCGCTAAGGGTGCAGAACGGGAGAAGCGTACCCGAGCTTTGCTTTCACAGAGGAAGAAGAGGTTAGCTACCAGAGATTTTATTAATATTTTACGAGATCATGGGGAAAATTCCCGGTGGACTCCTATCCGGGGACCTGGTGCCACCTTGTGCCTGCACGCAGCAGACAAGTTATTTCGCCGAACTCAAACAGTCTGTTCCCTGGTTGCAAAAACTGGTGAGAACGGGCAATTTTTTTATGCCACCGGAGCTTCCAATCCCTGTATAAGTCCCTTTTTTCCCGTCTTTTCTCCTGATACAACCGTTCCTGGTGAGTATAGCGAGGGAAGCGAAAATTATCATTCAAAATCTTATTGGTGGGAGAGTGAACGATTTCATCGAAAGGCTTTACTAAATTTTAATTCGGCGCAAGTTGAAATCCAGCCTTTGATCATTAATTATGAGGAAGAAATAATTTCAACCATTGAAAACAGTTTAAGTACATTAAATCAAAAACAGATTAATGAATATTTTATACGAGCTCGAGCCATAGTTAAAAATTGGGGATCTAAATTAGATCACCTTCCTTCGGTAAACTTGGGATGGGGTTTCAGTCATTATTGGCGGGGATATAATAAACGAAACGGAATTATTTAAGATAAATAAAGATTTTACACTGAAGGTTTTTTCAAGACAGAATAAAGAATTGAGGGCATTTTTTGATGAAAATATTAGTAGTATTTTATTCCAGAAGCGGGAAAACTAAAAAAGCAGCCGAAGCTATTTCAGAAATCTTAAAGTGTGATAAGGAAGAGATTTTTGATATGAAGAGCAGGGAGGGAATTGTAGGATTCTTAAGCGCCGGGACTGATGCTAACTTGAGAAGATTAACCGCAATTAAGGAGATAAAATATGATCCCTCTTTATACGATCTGGTTATTATCGGAACCCCTATCTGGTCCTCCAATATTTCTACCCCTATCAGAACCTATCTTTTTTTATTCAAAGAAGAATTTAAAAAAGTAGCTTTTTTCTGTACCCGGTTAGGTTCAGATTCCAAGAAAGTGTTTGCTGATATGAAAAATCTTAGTCAAAAGGCACCACTTGTTGTGCTTGAGCTGACCACAAGAGAAGTGGCAAGGGACCAATATATACAGAAAGTGAAAGAATTTATAGAAAATTTAAAGGAAGAGATAGTAAAATAAAATGAAAGTAACCGAAGAAGAATTTGAAGAATTAGTAACCGAGGCAATAAGCAGCCTTCCCGAAACATTTAAAGAAAAGATGGAAAATATTGCTATCGCAATTGAAGATTTGCCTTCCCAGGAACTCCTTGGGGAGATGAAAATCAAATCACCCTATGGCCTTTTGGGCCTTTATCGGGGAGTCCCTTATACCAGAAGAGGTATCTGGTATAGGAACGTTATGCCTGATAAGATTATTATCTTTAAAAAGCCTATAGAAGTACGCTGTAGAAATAAAGAAGAAATAGGGGAATCTGTTAGAAGAGTAGTTATTCATGAGATTGGACATTACTTTGGTTTAGGAGAAGCAGACTTAAGAAGGATTGAAAGAGAAAGGGATAAAAATAGTACATAGTATCGAGTAAAGAAAGAGAAAGAAAAGATAAAATAGCGTTTAGCGTGGAGCGTATACATTTAGTTAGTTGGTTGAAAATACAGGTTACAAGCTTCAAGTTACGAGTTTCAATTTTGAAAAAGCCCTTACAGTGAACCGAAATCTGAAAACTGTAAACAGTTTTTCCTTATCTAAAAACTAAAAACTAATTTTGTTTTTTGCATTTAAAACTAAAGACTATTCACTGACGACTAACGACTAATTTATAGATAAGAGATAAAGTTATGAAACCAATAAAAAAAGAAAAAATATTTTTAACCCATTCTTATTTTAAATATCCTTTGCCTGAGGAGATGTTAAAGGATTTAGCTCAAGAATTAAAAGACATCAATCTTTATCCATCAGGAGGAGAATATACTGAACTCCGACAGTTTTTAGCAAAATATGTAGGAGTAAAAATAGAGAATATTTTACCTGCCAATGGTTCGGATGAAGTTATTGAAATAGTTTCCCGAGCGTACAAGGGAGAAGCTTTAATTCCTATTCCTACTTTTTCTCAATATGAAGCGAGTGCAGATAGAGGCCGATTATCTAAAGTTTTAGTCAATTGTTTGAATAATGGAGTGTATTCCCTTAATTATTCTGCTCAACAATTAGATAAAGCTTCTTTGGTTTGGATATGCAATCCTAATAATCCTACCGGGACGAGAATTCCCCGGGAAAACATAATTAACATTTTGCAAGGGGCAAAAGGGATGGTCATAGTTGATGAATGTAATTACGAGTATCTGGGAGAGACCGTAGTGGATTAAATAGATAAATATGAAAATTTAATCATCTCCAGAAGTTTTTCTAAAAATTTTGGATTAGCCGGATTACGCCTTGGTTTTGCTGTATCTAATCCTCAGAATATTAAAAAATTAGCCTTTTTTGGTCAGGAATTCAGAATAAATAGAATGGCTGAAAAGGCTGCGGAAAAGATTCTAAAATATTTAGATTATTATCAAGAAGCTTGGGAAAAAATAAAGAAAGCAAGAGATAAATTTGTAAGACAAATAAATGAGCTGGGATTTTTTGCTTATGATTCCCAGGCAAACTTTGTTTTAGTAGAGTTCAAGAATAAGAAAGAGACCGAAAGGGTTTGGAAATATCTAAAGGAAAAAGATATTTATACTTTAGCTGGCTGGGAAAATGAATTTTCTGGTTTAGGAGATCAATTTATCAGATTTACTATCGGAGAAGAATGGGAGATGGATAGGGTAGTAGAGGTGCTAATTGATTATATAAAGAAAAGTTATGAATCTGTTACTATTTACTAATTTTCTCCATTTTGTCATTGCGAGAAGCGAAGCGACGAAGCAATCTCAACCCGAGATTGCCACGCTCTCTTTGGTCGCTCGCAATGACTAAATACTATCGACTAAATAAAAAGGTGCCGAAGGGGGGATTTGAACCCCCACAGGCATACACCCACTACGCCCTGAACGTAGCGCGTCTACCAGTTCCGCCACTTCGGCATATTATTTTATTAAAAGATAAGATCAGGATAAGTTATTTACTACTAAATAGCATAAAGAAAACAAGTAATATTGTCAAGTTTTGTAATGGCTGATGAGTCGAAAGTTGATTGAAATTTTTTTAAGAATTTTTATTGACAAAAAATATAAGATAGTGTATTATTTTTTTAAAGAGACTTAATAAAGTCACTGGAAAAAGTAAGTTTATAAATAGAAGGTTAACCAAATGCAAAAAACCGGGAATTTGAAATTAATTCAAGAATTAAATAGATCTATCATACTTAAGACAATACGGCATTATGGTCCTATTTCCCGCAGTGAAATTGCTAAAAGGAATAAAATAAGCCCTACAACGGTGACTGCTGCAGTAAGAAAATTACTTCAGCAGGGATTGGTATTTGAGGATGGTGTAGGAGCATCCAGTGGTGGCAGAAAACCTATTCTTATTCGATTTTCTCCAGAAAGTCGATTTGTTTTCGGGGTTGCTATTACTAATTCCTCCATCAAAATTGCAGAAATGAATTTAGAAGCAAAAGTTCGCAGACAAAAGGTATTTCCTATTTATAATCTAACTGGTAAATTAGTCACTGATTATCTTTTAAAGTCAATTGGCCAGTTTTTAGAAAAGTATTCTGATTTAACCAAATGCATCGGGATTTCGATTGTATCACCCGGAATTATTGATGTAGACAAGGGAATAATTTATGAAAACACGAAATTGAAATTAAAAGATATTCCTCTGAAAGAAATGGTGGAAAAACAATTCAAACTAAAAACCTGGCTAGAAAATGATGCCAATGCAATTGCGTTAGCTGAAAAACGATTTGGAGCGTATAGAAAATTTAAAAATTTAATTTATATTACAATTGGTGATGGAGTTGGGGCTGGGATTATAGTAAATGGATCTATCTTTCGCGGCTGTAGGGGAGGAGCAGGAGAAGTCGGTCATACAAGTATAGATAGAAATGGTATTCCCTGTGATTGTGGGAACACAGGCTGTCTTGAAAATTATGTAAGCTGGTCTGCTATCTGCTCTAAAGTATTGTTTTCTGTAGCACAAGGAAAACCTACCATGATGTCGGAGTTAGTAAAAGGTGATATAAGTCGAATTACCCCCTCTATTTTTCGTGATGCATTGAAAAAAAATGATCAATTAGCCAAAGAAATTATGAAAGATACGGCGGCATATCTTGCAACCGGGATGGTTAATCTGGTTAATTTATTCAATCCAGATATAATCATTTTAGGAGGGAAGGTTGCTTATGATAATCAATTTCTGCTTTCCCAGGTAAAGAAATTAGTGTTTAAACAAGCTCTGACTATTTTAACTAATAAACTAGAAATTTGTTCGACTTCTTTGAGAGAGGATTTCAGAATGATTGCCGCTGCAACTATTCCTTTACAGGAGATATTTCATTTCTCTATTTCTTCTTGATTTAAGGATTAAATAAATATAAAAATGTAAAATTAAATAAGTTTTTAAAATAATTTTTTATGAAATTTTTATGGTTAAGATATATTAACTGTTAAAATGTGTGCTTTGTTTAATTAAAAAGACCATTGTTTAGGTTAAAGCAATAGAGAACTTCCTTTTATTTGGAGAAAGGGAGAAAAAAAGAGAAAGGAGGTTATTTTGAAATAAAATTAAATCCAATATTTTTTTCAATTTTTTTATGTAAATAAAAAATAGGGGAGGATAAAAATGATGTTTAAAAAATTATTTTGTCTGGTTATGGCTTTAGTATTTGTTTCGAGTATATCAGTTTGTGTTTTTAGTCAAGAAAAAGAAGTAGAGTTAACGGTGCTTAATTATCTTGATATTACTTCTCCTGAAGCTAAGGCTTGGGATGCTACTGTAGAAGCATTTAATGCTAAATATCCTAACATCACATTGAAAATTGAAAATAGTTTTGGTGAGGCATACCATCAGAAACTTGCTGCACTGGCTGCTGCAGGAGATTTGCCTGATGTTATGTATCTGTGGCCAGGTGGACGAAGTGCTGAAATTTATAAAAATGAGCTTACTGAAGATCTGTATCCATTTCTAGGCCCAGATAAAGACAAATTTGTTCCTGCTGCTGTTACTCCCCAATGGGATGGTAAACTTTATGAGCTTCCTATTGGAATCACTGCAACCCATGTTATGTATGTTAATACTAAACTACTTATTGATCTTGGCCTTACCATGCCTAAGACCTACGGTGAACTTGTTGCGATGGTGCCTAAAATAAAAGAAGCTGGCCTTTATCCTATTTTGATGCCTAATAAAGCTGCCTGGGTTATGCAGTCCTGTCTATTCAGTGCATTGGTAGGAAGAATAGCTGGACAGGATTGGCTGGATGCATTAATTGCAGGAGAAGCTTCTTTTACCGATCAAGAGTTTGTTGATTCTCTTGCATTTGTAAAAGATATGTATGATACTGGTTTGCTTCCACCTCAAAGTATCCAGTTAGAGTATGGAGATGGTCCAAACTTATTTGCAACCGGCAGAAGTCCGTTTATGATTGATGGAGATTGGCGAGTAGGCGCCCTAGTTCCTCTTTTAAGTGAAGAGGAACAAGAAAATTTTGAGCTTACTGTATTTCCTGATATCGCAGGACAAAAAGGTGAGTCCGGTTCCACCTCTACTGTAGCAGCAACTGGTTTTGGTATGAAAGCAGGTCTTATAGGGGATAAAGTTGATGCTGCCTGGAAATGGATTTACTTCTTTGCAGGACCCCAAGCAGCAGAGATCAGATTAATTGAGCAAGGAATGATACCTACTTATATTATGGATCTCTCGGCTTATGACATATCGCCACTGGCAGTAAAAAGAGGAGCTTTCTATCCTGAACACAGTGGTACTTATGTACTTGATGATAAAATTACTGGTGAACCAATCAATATATTAAACATAGGTCTTCAGGAATTGGCATTAGGTAATACTACACCTGAAAAACTAGCGGCAGAAATAGAAGCTGCAAGATAGAAGAATGTATAATGGGCACTGTCTGCGCGGTGCCCATTAAATATATTATAGAAGGATAGAATATAAAAAATGGAAAAATTCAAAAGGGTATCGACATATATGATCTTTGTTTTTCCGGCTTTGGCTATTTATCTAGCAGTAATCGCATTTCCAATAATATCATCTGTGGGTTTGAGTTTTACAGATTATAATATTTATAAAAACCTGGCTATATGGACCGGGTTGGCAAACTATATAAAAATATTCAAAGACCCGGTTTTTTGGTTTTCAATGAGGAATAATTTTTTTGTTATCTTCGTATCTGTTTTTGGCCAGATACCACTCGGGTTTGTACTGGCATACTTAATATATAGAAGACTTGTAAAGCGTTCAGTTTTTTTTCAGGCTATGGTTTTTCTTCCAACTGTTATTTCCACTATCATTATAGGAATTCTCTGGTCAAAAATGTTTTCTCCAATTGGAGTTGTACCAAGGATTATTCAAGTTATTACTAACAATCCTGATTATTCAATGACTATAATGACTAATAAAAATCTGGCGATGATTCCCATTGGGTTTGTTCTTCTCTGGATGTATACGGGAACTTATCTGATTATTTTTTTGGCTAACCTGCAAAATATTGATCCGGATATCATTGAAGCTGCTCAAATAGACGGAGCAACAGATGGCCAAATTTTTAGAAAAATTATTGTACCTCAACTTTACGGTGTATTAGTATTAACCTCGATTTTAGCCATATCAGGAAGTTTAAGGAGTTTTGATTTAATTTTTGCCATGACTGGTGGGGGACCTGCCTATTATACAAATTTATTATCAATTTATATGTATAACCAATCTTTTATATTTCATAATTATGGTGTAGGATCTGCCGTTTCTACGGTTATGGTTATCTTATCAATTGTTTTAGTGATTCTAATACGATTGGCAAGAAGAAAAATTGATATTATGGAGGCGTAAACCGTGTATGAGGATACTTTAAATACAAGAAAAGAACGGAATATTTTTAATAGATTTTTAATCTATATGATTTTTATAATATTTGCGATACTTACTCTTTATCCTTTGATCTGGCTTTTTTATTCTTCATTTAAACCACAGCTTGAAATTATCAGGGATAGTTTTGCATTACCACAAGACCCGACTTTCAGTAATTATACCCAGGCAATAATAAAAGGAAAATTAAATATATATGCGATAAACAGTATAATTTATACATTTGTTTCTACCGGGTTGGTTATTATTTTTTCTATGATGGCCTCTTTTGCATTTGCTAAAATAAAAAATAGAGCAACTCCATTTTTATATAATTCGTTTTTGATAGGTTTACTTATCACCATACAGGCTATTTTGATTCCATTGTTTATTTCTATGACACGGATTGGACTTAGAGATACCCGTATTGGAATAATATTTATTTATGTTGCCATTAATCTACCTCTGGCGGTTTATCTGGGAACAGAATTTGTGAAAGCAATACCAGATTCTTTAATCGAATCAGCTCAGATTGATGGTGCTTCTTATTTTAGAATTTTTTTTAAAATCATTTTACCTATGTGTAAACCGGTTATGGTAACCATTCTTATTTTTACTGCTCTTGCCTGCTGGAACGAATTTATGCTTGCTCTTGTCTTTACCAGTTCTGACTCAGTAAGAAGCCTTCCTGTAGGCATTTTTTCCTTCTCTGGTCCTCTTGCAACTGAATATGGGATGCAGTTTGCGGCTCTGGTTATTGGAATGACACCAATGATTTTATTATATACCATATTTCATAGGCAGATAACTCGTGGATTTGCAGCTGGAGGGGCAATAAAGGGATAGCATTAATTATTGAGGAGTGTTTCTATAATGAGAAATGAAAATAAAAGCAAATTAGAAAAAGATACCACAATTTTTAAGAAGCTAATCTCTAAGATGACTCTGGAAGAAAAAATAGGGCAGATGTTTCAAGTTGGTTTTATTGGTACAAAGATTACTTCTGAAATATCGGAAATGATAAAAGATTATCACATAGGAGGGATAATATATTTCAGGCGTAATATAGAATCACTTCAACAAGTATCCGGTCTATCTAATGAGTTGCAGATATTATCGGCAAGCAAGAGACCAGGTTTACCGTTGATGATGTCTACTGACCAGGAAGGTGGAATGGTCAACCGTCTGGTAGGAGGAACTCGTTTTCCTGGAAATATGATATTAGGTGCAACAAGAAATGTTAGGCTGGCTAAAAGAGATGGTCAGGCAATTGCAAGGCAATTAAAAGCGGTGGGAATTAATATGGATTTTGCTCCTGTTTTAGATGTTAATAATAATCCATTAAATTTGGTTATAGGAGCTCGATCTTTTGGTGGAGACCCTCTTTTAGTGGCTAATTTAGGTGTAGCTTTTATTAAAGGGATGCAAGCAGAGGGAGTTATTACCTGTGCCAAACATTTTCCTGGGCATGGAGATACAGCTATTGATTCCCATTTAGGTCTTCCTGTTATTAAGCACGGAAAGGAACATTTAGAAAAGGTAGAACTTTATCCTTTTAAGCAGGCAATAAAGGTAGGGGTAGATAGTATTATGACTGCTCATATTTATTTCCCAGCCCTAGAACCCAGAAAAGGAGTACCTGCGACATTATCATATAATATTTTAACTGGTTTGCTAAGAAGGGAGTTGGGATTTGCAGGTCTAATTATTTCTGATTGTATGGAGATGAAGGCTATTACTAATAGTTTTGGTACAATAAAGGGATCAGTTATGTCCATCGAAGCGGGTAGTGATATGATTTTAGTGTCTCATAGTTTAGATAAACAAAAAGCAGCTATTAAGGCGGTAGTTGAATCAGTAAAAGAAGGTAGAATTACTGAGAAACGAATTAATCAATCCGTATTGAGAATACTTAGACTGAAAAGAAAAAGAATTGGCTTAGAAGGTCCTCCAATTTCTGACTATAGAAAGATAAATAAAAAAATAGAAGAAGAAATTGCTTATCAAATCTCCAAGGAAGGGGTAACATTGGTTAAAGATAAAGATAATTTAATTCCTATTGATAAATCAAATAATAAAAAAATATTAGTTATAGATTTTCTTTTGAACAAGTTGTCGCTGGCAGGAGATGATGTAGAAAATAAAAATCTATTAGTGAACTTTTTAAGGGCAGAAGGAATAAAAGTTGAGCATCACACTTTCCTTGAGGATAGCAATAGATTATCTTTATTAGAAGGAATTGATCTGGTTATTATTTGTAGTTTTAATGCTATCCATAACCCTTATCAGATTAAAATAATTAAAAAACTACATGCTATTAATATACCGTTTATCGTTTTATCCATTAATCCTTATGATCTTCAAGTTTTTCCAGAAGTATCTACTTTTCTGACTATTTATGATTATAGTCCTTTTAATTTACAAGTAGCTAGCGAGGTAATAGTTGGTAAATATAAAGCTAAGGGAATTTTACCTGTAATTTTGAAATATTAAAATTATTTATTCTAAATTGATTTCAGTGATTTTTAGGAGAGAGGCCATTGATGGAATGTAGAAGAATTGTTACCAGAGATGGAATATACAAAGGAATAGATTTATGGAACAGGGTTAATCCATCATTTTTTATAATTTCTCGTTTAGTAGAGCAGAATATTTTTACCCCATTTGCCGGAGTAAATGTTCATGCCTGGGGAGCTTTTGAAGGAGATAATTTACTTGCTTTTGCCTTAATAAAATATTTAACCATTCCCATAATTGAAAATGGCCAGGTGGATGAGGGTTGGATAAGCCTGATAGTTATAGATAAAAAAAATATTAGAATTAATTCTATAGGAAATATTTTTTTTAAAATAATAGAGAGAGATTTAAAGGAGAAGGGAATACATAAAGTATATTTTGGTAGAGATCCACAGAATTTTTTACCTGGCTTACCTGCTAATTTAGATGAAGATTATTTACTTTTGTTAGAAAAAATGGGCTACAAAAAAGAGGGCGTGGTATATGACCTCTACCAGGATATCTCGAAATTTACAATTTCTCCTAAAATTACGGTGCTGCAAAAGGAATTAGAATTAAATTTACAAGCAAAGATGGTTACTAAAGAAACGGAAAAATCTTGCTTAGAATTTTTAAAAACATTTTTTCCAGGGAGGTGGCATTATGAAGCAGAAAACATTAGACGTATTCCAGGTGGGATTGAAGATTATTGGCTTCTCTGGTGTGATAATGTTCCAGTAGGATTTGCAAGAACCAATACCTCTGAATCGTCGTATATGGGGTCGAATGTTAATTGGGGCTCTCAAAAGGGTCAAAAATATTGTGGACTAGGACCAATTGGTATTGCTAATAATTGTAGAGGCAAGGGGTATGGGATATATTTGATGATTAATATCATCCAATATTTTCAGCAAAAAGGTTATAAACATATGATAATTGATTGGACTGATTTGCTAGATTATTATGATAAAGTTAAATTTAAACCTTGGATTAAATATTTTTTGTTATACAAAAATTTATAACTAATCAATAGAAAATATAATTTTATAATGACTATCATTTGCAAAATTATATGGTAACAATATTTAATTTATTGTAAAAATTCTAATAACGAAAGGATGGTCCGACTTGGTTTATGGCCAATGACTTAATATCATTAATGAAACCAAAGATAGATTTTATAATTGATGAAAAATTGTATCCAGCTGTACTTTGGAATCATTCTTTTTTAAATGCTGTTCATAATTCAAAAAAAAGCGTGCCTTTATATATTGCTTTACAAAGAGGGGATGATTCTATTTCAACCTCTGAATCCCGGGTTTTTTTTCAAGAATCTAAATATAATTCTTTGAATTATTTTTATGTAGAACGGTTAGTAAAAACACTTTTGTGGATTTATGGTGGAAATAAAATAATTATAGATGGTCCCAAGGAAATTGTTAAATATATTCAAAAATTATATTCTCAAAAAGGGAAACGTTTTTTTGATGCAAATTTTATGTCTAATATATATGAAAAGCCTTTTTCTATAGTGGCTTGTAATGCCGAACAAGTAGTTCCGGTTAAAGAAAAATCAATTCCTTTAAATCGACAACTTAAAGGATGCCGTATCGGTTTTGACCTCGGAGCAAGTGATAGAAAAGTAAGTGCGGTAATAGATGGCAAAGTAGTTTTTAGTGAGGAAGTAGTATGGAACCCTAGCGTACAAACTAATCCAAACTATCATTATCACGAAATTATGTCTATGTTACATCGTGCTGCGGCACGTATGCCCCGCATTGATGCTATAGGAGGAAGTTCTGCCGGGGTCTATATAAATAATCGGGTAATGAGTGCTTCCATATTTCGTGGAATTTCTCCTGATCTTTTTGAAAAAAGAGTAAAAAATATTTTTTTAGATATACAAAAGGAATGGGATGTTCCTTTTAAAGTGATAAATGATGGAGAAGTTACAGCTTTAGCTGGGTCTATGTCATTAAAAGTTAATGCAGTGCTAGGCATTGCTATGGGATCGAGTGAAGCAGGGGGTTATGTAGATAGAAAGGGGAATATTACTACTCAGCTAAACGAATTAGCTTTTGTGCCTATTGATTTCAATGAACAAGCGCCTATTGATGTATGGTCTAAAGACTATGGATGTGGAGTTCAGTATTTATCCCAAGTAGCGGTTATACGACTTGCAGAAAGAGCTGGAATTATTTTTAGCGAAAAACAAACTCCTGCTGAAAAATTGAAATTTGTTCAAGAATTACTGACTAAAGGGGATAATAGGGCAGTAAAAATTTTTGAAACAATTGGGGTATATTTAGGATATGCTATTGCACATTATGCAGATTTTTATGATATAGAACATATATTAATATTGGGTCGAGTTACTTCAGGTGAAGGTGGACCTATAATTTTACAAAAGGCAATTCAAGTTTTACAAGAAGAATTTGTGGAATTATTTAATAAAATTTCTATACATCTTCCTGATGAATCTATGAGAAGAGTGGGTCAATCTATTGCTGCTGCCAGTTTACCTTTAGCAAATAGTGAAGGGTAGTTTTGATAAAAATTTGTTAAGTTAAATAAATTTTGCAATTCTATAAATTTTTTATAAGGAGAGTGATTAAATATTATTAACCAAAACAAAAGGACTGTTATTTTGCATGGTACTATAATTACTCCTTTTCAATTACTTGAGGATAGAATTATTATTATTGAAAAAGGAAAAATTATGGCTATAACAGATAAAAAAGAAGATTTCGCTCTTCTGAAAAATGTAGAAATAATTGAAGCCAAAGATAAATTTGTAGTCCCTGGCTATATTGATATACATATTCATGGTGGTGGGGGATCAGATGTTATGGACGGAGAATATGAAGCTATAAAGCAAGTTGCTACTACCCATTCTCGTTTTGGTACTACAGCATTTCTTCCTACCACAATGACTATGAGTAAAGATAAAATCATTAGAAGTCTTCGGAGCATTTGTGAGGCAGTAAAAAAGGGAACTGCGGGCGCTGAAATTTTAGGGATACATCTGGAAGGGCCTTATATTAACCCTGAAAAGAAAGGGGCTCAAAAAGAAGAGGATATTAAAAAAATTTCCCTTGAGGAGTTCTTGGAATTTAATCAGGCTTCGGGCAATTTAATTCGTTTGGTAACTATTGCGCCAGAAATGCCCGGAGCAATTGATTTTATTCGTTGGTTACACCAACAAGGTATTATTGTTTCGGTTGGACATTCTAATGCTACTTATAAGCAAGTGCAGGAAGGTATTCAAGCTGGCTTATCCCAGGTTACCCATATATTTAATGCTATGAGAGGACTGCACCACCGTGAGCCAGGAGTGGTGGGAGCAGCTTTATCTTCTCCAAAATTGATAGTAGAGATGATTGCTGATGGAATACACCTCCATCCAATTGTATTAAAAATGTTAACTCAAATTAAAGAAAGTGAAAAATTAGTTTTGATTACCGATGCAATGAGGGCAACAGGTTTTAAAGAAGGTACTTATGATTTAGGAGGGCAAGAAGTTATTGTAACTAAAGGACAAGCGAGATTAAAAGACGGAACTTTAGCTGGCAGCGTGCTAACTATGGATAAAGCAGTTAAAAATATGGTAACAAAAGTAGGTATTCCATTGTCAAAAGCGATTCAGATGGCAAGTTTTAATCCAGCGAAGTGCCTGGGAGTAGAAGACCGAAAAGGGAGTTTGGAACCTGGTAAGGATGCCGATATAGTTATTTTAAATAAAAACTTAGAAACCGAATTAACTATGGTGGCTGGTAAGGTAGTTTACAGGAGAAAAGAAATATGAAAGTTGTTGTAGTAAAAAATTATAATGAGATTAGTTTCCAGGCTGCTCAATTAATTACTGATCAAATTATAAACAAAAAAAATTCTGTTTTGGGTTTAGCTACAGGCAGTACACCAATTGGTGTGTATCAGGAACTTATTCGCAAATTTCAGAAAGGCGAACTAGATTTTTCTAAAGTAGTTACCTTTAATTTGGATGAATATTATGGCTTATCTCCAGAACATCCCCAGAGCTATCACTTTTTTATGTGGAATATTTTATTTAAACATATTAACCTTAAAAAAGAAAATATACACTTATTAAATGGAATTACAGAAAATATTGCTAAGGAATGTAAACAGTATGAAGATTTAATTCAAAAAAGTGGAGGAATTGATTTACAGATTTTAGGGATTGGTGATAACGGTCATATAGGCTTTAATGAGCCCGATATTAGTTTAGATACTCGAACTCATTTAGTAAATTTGACTGCTAAGACAATCCGGGCAAATTCTCGTTTTTTTAATAACGCTCAGGAAGTGCCCAAACAAGCTATTACTATGGGAATAGGGACCATTATGCAGGCAAAAAAAATTATTTTGTTAGCTAACGGTAAAAGAAAAGCCAGAGTTGTGGAAAGAACAATAAATGGTCCTATTACTACTAAGGTACCGGCAACTGTTCTTCAGCTTCATAATGACGTAACCATAATTGTCGATCAAGAAGCAGCTTTTCAATTTGCAAGCCAACAGTGAGATAGCTTATTTTAATTAATAAATTTAAGTTAATTTTGAAAGCATAATTTAGATAATATTTTTAAAAGAACTGATTCTCTAAATTATGCTTTTTGTTATTTTAAAAGTATAATCTTTAAAGGTATTTATAACCTTATAACTTGAAAGATTTCCTAAAGAGAATAAAATATTATATAATAAGACAAATTAAATCTTAACTAAAAATATAACGCATATTTATGATCAATCATAAATACCTCAGAATTTTTAAAGAAAGAGTGGTGAAGTGCTTTGGTTAAAAAACAGATGGTGACTGATTTTAATTTAAATACCAGGATTAACAACATATTTTTCTTAAAAAATGTGGAGTTTAGGGTGAGAAGAGATAATAAAACCATAGATATGTTCTTTAAAATCGCCGATAAGACCGGGGAAATTGAAGCCGTAAATTGGGATGTTTCTGATGATAAGGTAGAAAAGTTAGGCAAGATTGAATTTGCCCGAGTTGAAGGGTATATTACCAAAAAGAAAAGTGATGGAACCCTTCAGGCAACAGTTTCTTCCCTTATCAAAGCTGCTCCTTTGGATTTAGATTATTCAGATTATTTACCTCAATCAAAAAAAGATTTAGATCAACTAATGAATATATTATACTCGAATATAGAATCTATAAAAAATATTTATTTGAAGAAGCTATTAAAAACTTTTTTTGACGACCAGGAATTTGTAGAAAAATTTAAAAAAGCTCCAGCGGCTACAAAAGTACACCAGCCTTATCTCGGAGGTTTGCTCGAGCATACCTGTAATTTAGTCAGGATTTGTGAAACAATAGGTGATATTTATAAAGAGGTAAATCGTGACTTTTTGTTAACTATGGCTCTACTCCATGATATAGGCAAAGTTAGAGAATATACTTATGACAGAGTCATTGAATATACCGATGAAGGCAAACTTTTAGGTCATATTACTATAGGGCTGGAGATGATTGACCAAAAAATAAAGAGTTTAGATAATTTTCCTCACGATTTAGAATTAATGATAAAACATACTCTCTTAAGCCATCATGGACGTTTTGAATTTGGTTCACCAAAACTCCCCAGCATATTAACAGCTATTGCTCTTCATTATGCTGATGAAACAGAGGCTAAAATAAGTGGTTTTATCAATATAAAGGAAGAATGCGGAAATTTTAAGGAAAAATGGAGTAAATGGATTTGGTGGTTAGAAAGGCCAGTTTATTTAGACGAAGAAAAAATATTAAAAAATAAAATAAATGAGACAGAGGAAGATTAAAGGAGAAGCTAATAATGAGAGAAATTTTTGAAAAGGCTTTAAAAAATAATAAAAATAATGGGGATTATATCGAAATAAGAGCGGAAAAGAAAGAAACCACTACTATTCATTTTCAAGGGGAGAAGTTAGAAAAAATAAATTATTCCCAGCAAACAGGAGGAAATGTCCGTGCCCTGGTAAAAGGGGGATGGGGTTTTATTTCCTTTAATCAGTTTGATGATTTGGAAGAAAAAATTAGAGAAGCCATTGAGGTGGCGAGCTTAATTGAAAAAGAAGAAGTGAGCAAATTAGCTATGAGTTTGCCAGTGGTAGAAATAATTAACCGGGAATTAGATAAAGATTTTCGCCAGGTAAGTTTGAGAGAAAAGAAGGATTTAATGGAAAATTATAATAATATAATTATGAAATCTAATCACCTGATCCAATCTTCTAATGTAATCTATACCGATAGATTTTCTACTATTTATTTTGCCAATTCGGAAGGTAGTTATATCGAACAGGAAAAACCGTTTTTAAGTGCGGGTTTTACAGCCGTAGCTCGAGAGGGGGATAATGTTCAAATGTCCAGCGAAAGTGTCGGAAGCACCAAGGGTTTTGCCATTATGGAAAGAATTTCCGAAAAAGCACAAAGAGCGGCTTCCCGGGCAGTCAATCTTCTTAAGGCACAGCCGGTAGAAGGTGGAGAATATACTGTTATCTTAGACCAGACGTTAGGCGGGGTTTTTATCCATGAAGCCTTTGGACATCTTAGTGAAGCTGATTTTTTATATGAAGACGAGAGGATGAGTGGTTTAATGAAATTAGGGAAGAAATTTGGCTCACCCCAGCTCAATGTAGTTGATGATGGTTCTATCCCCGATTTGTTAGGTTCTGCCAAATATGATGATGAAGGTGTGAGAACAAAGAAAAATTATCTGATAAAAGAGGGAATCCTGGCAGGCAGACTTCATTCGCGGGAGACTGCTGTTAAAATGGGGGAAGAACCAACCGGAAATGCTCGTGCCCTCAATTATCGCTTCAAACCTATTGTTCGCATGACTAATACTTATGTCGAAAACGGAGATACTCCTTTTGAAGATTTATTATCCGGAATAAAAAAGGGAATTTATGCCAGGGATTGCTACGGAGGGATGACCACCTTCGAAATGTTCACTTTTAGTGCCGGGGAAGGTTTTATGATAAGATACGGGAAGATCGCCGAGCCGGTTAAGGATGTGGTTTTAAGTGGGAATTTATTTACCACACTTCTTAATATTGAGGGAGTAGGAAATGATTTGAAGATGATTGAATCCGGCGGGGGATGCGGAAAAGCGGGGCAAAATCCTCTGCCAGTCTCTTTCGGCAGTCCTCATCTCAGGATAAAAAAAGTAGTAGTAGGAGGTAGATGAGGTGGAAAAATTATTAAAACAGGCCTGCGAAAAAGTAGACTCAGCTGAGCTATTTAAAGTAAAGAGCAAGACTATTCCGGTAAATTTTGAGGTAAACAGATTAAAATCTATCGATATTTCCGAGAGCGAAGGGAAAGCATTGCGGGTGATAAATAAAGGGAGGATAGGATTTTCTTCATCTACAGGAAAGGATGGCTTTAATTTAATGCTTGAAAAAGCAGTGGCTACCTCTGAGTTTGGTTCAACGGCTTCTTTTGATTTTCCCGGGGAAATGAAAAGAGAGAATAAGAAAAAGAAAAATATAGCTATATATGATGAAAAAGCAGCCGATAAAAGCATTGAAGAGATGGTAAAGATAGGCGAAGGTATTATAGAGAGAGTGAAGGATTTCAATCGAAAATTACGTTGTGATGTAACTATTTTAAAAGATTATAGTGAGATAGAGTATCTTAATTCCCGGGGAGGGAATTTTTCTTACCATAAGACTACCATTGCTTATTCGGTGATGGCTCAACAAACCGAAGATCAAGATATGTTGATGATTTATTCTTCTCTTGAGTCAGGAAAAGATAATCTTGATGCCAAGGAATTGACCTCTGAGATAATAGAAAATTTAGAATGGGGAGAGAAGATTGTCCTTGTAGAAAGCGGGAAGATGCCGGTTATCTTTACTCCCAAGGCAGCTTTGGTCTTGATCCTCTCCATCATTAGTGGTTTAAATGGCAAGATGATCTTGAAGAAAATTTCTCCTTTTACTTCTCAGAAGAACAAGAAATTATGGAGTGATCTGTTAACTTTTTATAGTGATGGTACTATAGATTTTGCTTTAGGCAGTGCTCCTTTTGATGATGAAGGAATAGAAATGAAACGGGTTCCTTTGGTAGAAAAAGGAGAGATTAAGAATTTTTATTATGATCTACAGACAGCAGGAATGGCCGGAGTAGAGAGTACCGGAAATGGTTTGAGAGCTGGTATACAAAGCGAGCCCGTTCCTGGTATAAGCAACTTGATAATGGAGGAAGGAAAAGTTTCTTTTAAAGAGATGATTAAAGATATTCCGGAAGGGATAGTTATCGACCAGGTTCTTGGACTGGGACAGGGAAATATAATAAGCGGAGCCTTCTCTAATAATGTACAACTGGGCTATAAGATAGAAAAGGGCAAAATAGCAGGGAGGGTTAAGGATGTAATGATTGCCGGCAATGCTATAGAAGAACTAAAAAATATAGCTGCCTTGGGAAATAAAGCAAAATGGGTAGAAGGAAAATATAAATTTCCCCATATTTATCTAAAATCTCTATCAGTTTCTGCTAAAAAATAATTGTCAGGGGGACGGTTCTCTTGACACTTTTCAATCTTGTCAGAAAGTGTCAAGAGAACCGTCCCCCTGACAGGAATAAGATATGAATAAAATTATAACCAGGCCTGAAGAAATAGTAAAAAATGAGCAAGTTTTGTATGCCGGAAATCATTACCTCGGTGTACCCATCATTGATTGCCAGAATGGCGCAATTCAAAATATAAATGTGGTCTCTCTTTCTAATAAAGCTTTGATAGAATTAAAAGGAGAACCAAATCTATTTACACCGCATTTTTATCAAGAAGGAAAAGAAATTGGAATAGAAAGGATAGATATCTCTAAAGAACAGTATTATCTACCCCGATTAGACTTTTTTTTAAAGGGCGGGATAAGAGTAACCGGGAGAATATTTACCGATCTTAAGGAAAAGGGTTTAATCTATAGCTTTGAAAGTTCAGAAGAAATTGAGATCTCTTTATTTTTTGATTTAAAAGATGTATGTTTATTGCGATTTAATTCTCATCAGATAGATACTAAAAAAATAATAAAAAGAGATAAATGGCTGGGCAATCCGGTAGTTAATATTTTATCTTCAGGAATTTCACTGGCCTTAGCCTTTGGCGGAGATAAAGATTTTGAAGTTGATGATTTAAAAGAAAAGGAAACCTTAAATTTAAAAATATCCTGCCAAAATAAAAACTGTTTTTATATAGCGGCAAATTATGACCCGGATGGTGCTTCTGCTGCTCTTATTCACTTGAGAAGAAAAGGATATAGCGGAATCTACCATGAATTTCTGGATTGGCTAAAGAAAAAAACCATTCCCTATCCTAAAGACCCTGCATTGGAAACCAGATTAAATGAAAATCTATTTTTTAATTATTTTTACTCTATAGCCAAAGATATGGAGAGTGACAAATATCTAGCATTAACTTCAAGAAGTCCCCGCTATTATGTTTCCGGAGCATTTTGGGAAAGAGATGGTTTTTTATGGTCTCTTCCGGCAATAAAATTGGTTTGCCCTAAATTATATCAACATCTGGCAAGAGAAATGATCCTGATACACAGCAAGAATCCGGGAGATCATGCCCATTATATTGATGGTACCGTTTTATATCCCGGTTTTGAACTGGATGAAGCAGCCAGTTATTTTATTCTTTTAGATAACCTGGAAGACCATCTTTTCGATGAAAGGTTGATAAGGGCTCTGGAAGAAGTGTTTGAGCGGATAGAAAGAGAGTACGATCCCCAAACCGGACTCTATAAAACTTTCCTGCTTCCTTCTGATGATCCTGCAGAATACCCTCTGGTTACTATTGATAATGTTATTCTCTGGCGAGGGCTGCAGAATTGGAGAGATGTTTTATTAAAGAAAGGGAAAGTAAAAAAGGCACAGCTTATCCATCAAAAAATAGAAAACATCCATAAAGGGATCCATAAATATTTAGTTAAGGAAATAGGAGGAAAGAAAATATTTTTATGGTCTACTGACGGGAAGGGAAATTTTAGATTATATAATGACCCTCCCGGAAGTTTAGGGACTCTCTGTTTTTATAGATTTGTAGATAAAGATGACCCGATATTTAAAAACACCATAGATTATTACTATTCTTCTTGCTACCCTTATTACTTTAAAAATGCCAGGATAAATGAACTGGCCTGCGATCACCATCCTCATACCCCTTCAGGGCTGGGATTATGCGGGAGTATTTTAAATCCGTTATTATCAAGCTTGGCGTTGGAATGGTTAAAAAAAGCCAATATGGACTTTGGTCTTCTGGCGGAGAGCTTTGATAAAGATTCGGGTGAAGCCAAGACCGGAGTGGGATTTGCATCCGGCTGTGGTTATCTGGCTTATTCTCTCTATTATGTCTTGATCAAGGAGGGGAGGGAATGAAGGCAGCTTCAGTAGAATGGCAAAAAAGTGAATGGAAAAGGATAGATAAGCCAAAGGATCTGATTGGTAAAATAAAAGAATATCTGGAAAAAGCGATAAAAGAACAGGTTGATATCATCGTATTCCCCGGATTTACGGGAGTTTTTTTTAATCAACTGAACTGCCCGGATAATATAAGTTTAAGGAGTCTAATAAAGGAAGCAGATTCCCGGGAATACATCGAACAGGTTAAAGAATTATCTCGGGAACATAAGATAGCCATTTGTCCAGGAAGTTACTGGCAAAAAGAAAAAAACAATATTTATCATGAATCCTGTTTGATAATAAATGGAGAGGTCCAGCTTAAGCAGCGTCAAATTTATTTAGCCCGCTGGGAAAGAGAATTGGGATTTTCCCGGGGAGAAAAGATTGAGTTAAAAGAAATAAAGGATTGGAAACTGGCACTAATAATTTCTACCGATGTTTTTTATCCCCAGGTTTCCAGGATGGCGGCTTTAAGGGGTGCCGATATTGTACTATGCCCGGCAGGATTTACCGGAGAAAAAAATCGGGCTTTACCATTAAGCGGACTGTGGCAGGAAGTCCAGCAGAATCAATTCTTTGCGATAGAGAGCGGATTTAATGGATTCCTGGGAGAGCAGAGTTTTTGGGGAGAATCGGTCATCTATGCCCCTTTGGAAATGACCAAAAAGGGGGATGGTTATTTAGCGAGAAACAGTGGACAGCAAAGTTTAATTATTGCTGAGTTGGATAATAAGAAGAGAAGAAAAGCCATTTCCCAATTTGATGTACTGTCCCAATTGAATCGAGAATTTTATCAGCAGATGAAAATATTTAGAGGAAGATGGATGCAGTGAAGATGGAATTTTTAATAGAAAAATGGTTTAACAGGAAAATATCTTTAGACAGAATAGAAAAATATTTTAAGCAATTACAGATAAAAAAAAGAAAGCTTTCAAAAGATATTAATCCGGAAGACATACGGGTATCCTGTGTAGAAAGGCAGATTTATCCGGTAAATAGCCTAGAAAAATATATAGATATGCTTTGCGGTTTTGTAGACCAGGCGGCAAAAGAGAACAGCCGCCTGATTGTCTTTCCGGAATACAACTTTTTTGACCTATTCGGTTTCATTCCCGGGTTTAGCTTCATAAATCAAATTCTAAATAAAAAAGCAATAAAGAATAAAGACAAAGAGAAAGATAGAGGGATAGAATCACATTTAAAAGGGAACAATTATTTTCTGACTGCTATTTTTAAAGGAGTTGCAAAACCGGTAGAGGCGGGAGTTAAAAAAATTGTTTCTCTGTTAGCAAAAGAATATGGAATACATATTTACACCGGAAGTTATATTTTAAAGGAGAAAGAAGAAATTTATAATGCCGGTTCACTCTTTGGTCCGGATGGAAATTTAATAGGAACTCAAAAGAAAATGCACCTTACCGATTTCGAGGTTAAATTAGGAATAAAAAGAGGTAATAAAATGGAGGTATATTCTTTACCTTTCGGTAAAGTAGTATGCCCTATTTGTATGGATGCCACTTACTTTGAGACTTTCCGTATTGCCAGAGAGATGGGAGTGGATATGGTTATTTTACCTATTGCTAATTTAGAAGAATATTCTACCTGGAAGGCCTTGAGAGGAATTTGGCCCAGGGTGCAAGAATCATATCTGTATGGTTTTAAATCTTCCTTAAACGGATGGATTGCCGGGATGCATTTTACCGGAAAGGCCGGTATATTTGCTCCCCTATCAATGACTGAAAAAAAGGATGGAGTTTTATCTTTATCTCCCTTTTATGAGGGAAATCACCTGATAACAGCCAATATAAACATGAAAAAATTGTATGAAGCAAGAGAAAAAGCAGAGTATCATGAAGATAAAAATGCTGAATTTGAAAAAAATTTTATTGAAAAAACCTATAATATAAATTGATAATTGGGAATAGAATTTCTAAGAAAGGAGAAAGAAATGGAAGAATTTAAAGGTAAGAGACTTTTTCTCTATAACCTATCCACAGCGGGATGGGTGTTGTTAGATTCGATCTGGTTGACTTTCGCTATAGCCTTTCTGCTTCCCCCTAAAGAGAAAGTAGCAGAAGGTATGATTCCTTTTATTTCGAATGAGAGGTTTTTGGGAATAATTACTGTGTTGGGAGCAGTGATGCTCTTTGGAAGGATTGTAGATGCTGTTGCTGATCCATTGGTGGCCTCCTGGACTGACCGTTCCACCTCAAGATTTGGGAGAAGGAGATTTTTCCTTATTATAGGCGGACTTCCCCTGGCATTATCTACAGTTCTGATATTTTTTCCACCTGTAGCCCATACTTCATTCATCAATGGTATCTATCTGGCTATTGTTTTTGGTTTCTACTTTTTTTTCTTTACGGTATATGTTGTTCCCTATCTTGCTCTAATTCCTGAACTCGGTCATAATGAAAAAGCTCGAATTAGTATTACCACGGCTCAAGGATACTTCTCTCTAATTGGTTCAGCAATAGTAATGATTGGCGGACCCCTTCTTTTAACTTTATTTATGCAGAATACTGACTATGTCGGCTCTTACCGGAAAATGATTATTTGTCTGGTTATTCTCGGGGTACTATTATTATATACGGCTGTATTTGCGGTAGACGAGAAAAGCTTTTCCAATGCCAGGCCCAGCCAGGTTCTCCTGATGGATTCCTTCAAAAAAACAGTGAAGAATAAGGCTTTTATTATCTACCTTTTTGCCAATATATCCCTATGGTTTCTTTTTAATATTGTCCGTTCATCTGCCATACCTATTGTAATTACTCTGATGGGTGCTGATGAGGCCTTTGCCGGGAATATGTTTACTATCCTCTTTATTATTGCGGCTATCTGTTTCCCGCTGGTGGGATTTTTAACTAAAATTTGGGGGAAGAAAGCGATTATGATGATCAGTCTTGGCCTGTTCTCAATATTTTCAATTTTTCTATCCCTCACCGGTCTGACCCCGGTCAATCCCAGGACATGGGGGATGATTTTCGTTGGACTTATGGGCCTTCCCGCAGCAGTTCTGATGATTATTCCCAACGTAATACTTTCTGAACTTTGCGATGTTGATTATGAAAAAACCGGAGAGAGAAGAGAGGCGATGTATTTTGGAGTCCAGGGTTTCTTTATGAAACTCAATTTAGGACTTTCGACTGCGAGCCTTGCTCTTTTATATTCTATCTTTGGGAAAGACATCAGTAATCCCCTGGGAGTAAGATTAGCTCCCATATTGGGAAGCGTCGTTGCCCTTTTTGGGCTTATGATTATGACCCGGTATCCGGAAAAGCAAATTAAAGAACTTTTGTCAAAATGATAATTCTAAAAAAGAAGAAGAATTCTATTGTTCCGGCTCTACTTATGTCATTCCCGCGCACGCGGGAACCTATCTTTAATAATATTTTCTATTAAAAATAAGGATTATTTAATGGAAAGAAGTAAAGAAATGGTTGTTTCAAAAAAAGGAATTCTATTTTTATGTACCGGAAATTCCTGCCGTAGCCAGATGGCAGAAGGATTTGCCAAAAAAATGCTTTCCAAAGATTTAAAAATCTTCAGCGCAGGGGTAGAACCAAAGAGAATACATCCTATAGCAGTAAAAGTTATGCAGGAAGTTGGAATTGATATCTCGCAACAAAGGTCAAAAAATATTTCAGAGGTTCCTATTGATAAAATAGATTTAGTGGTTACTTTATGTGGAGATGCTGCTGAAAGTTGTCCTGTTTTTCCAGGTAAAGTGAAAAAAATTCATTGGGCAATAGAGGACCCTGCTAAAGTCCAGGGAAGTGAAGAAGAAATTACCAAAGTGTTCCGAAAAATACGGGATAATATTCAAACCTATATAATTAGTTATCTACTTGTGAAATAGAAGATAAAATGCATACAAAAAGCCAAGCCTACGATGATATGTATAAAAGATAAAATTATCAAAAGTCATGATAAAATAACCCGAAGAATTTTTTAATTGATCTGCCTTTTAATAATTTAGCTCTATTCAATTATCCCCAACTCTACTTTTACTCCGGTCAATTCTTTCTGCGCTTCTGAAAAGTGAATGGTGTAACATTCTCGATTCTGTTGATTTAAGAAGGTGGCTCTTTTGATACCCATTAGTCTCCAGCCTTCTTTGATTGATTTAATAAGGACCAGCAATGATGGATGAGTTTTTTCTTTTCCTCATTTCAGGATCTTTTTATGCCTCGTGCTCTTTGTACTATTTCTTCTTTTTAAAAGCCTTAACTTTACCCTTCCTTTGTTCTTTTTTGCTTGTTATTTTAATTTTAGTATACCTGGTTGGGGGCGGGCAGTCCAATACTTTTAAACTTTAAATCATTAAAAAACAGCCCGGTTTTTATTTTTAAAGGACAATCTATAAAAAATCAAATCTATAAAAAATCTATAAAAAATCATTGACATTTTAAAATAAGTATGTTATAAAATTTTTAATAAAAATGAGAGTGCACCTAGGGTTCCGTTCAAATGAAGTCAGGACCGAGCGGTGCAAAGCATATTGTTTGCTACACCTTAAGGACAAAAGCCTAAAGGATAGGTTTCATTTAATCATTTGTGATTTACTATCCTTTAGGCTTTTATATTTAGGGGGGGGTGATAAGAAAGTATCTGAATTTATTTTAAAATTTTTTATTATATATAAAAAAAAGGAGGTAATGATGAAAAAAATTTTAAAAAAATATTTGATTCTTTTCCTAACGACATTTTTATTAGTGAGTATTTATGTTTTTTCGGTAAATGCACAAGGGGTAATATCCCCGGAAAAAGATACTGCCTATCAGGCGGTGGAAAGAAATGCCAGTGAAGTCGGTAAAATTGGAGACGCCATCTTTAATTTTGCAGAGTTAGGAATGCAGGAATTTGAAAGCAATGATTTATGTGCTCGACTTTTAGAGGAATGGGGATTCAAAGTGGAAAAAGGTATTTCTGGTTTTCCAACTGCTTTAATGGCTACCTATGGTTCGGGAAAACCTGTCATTGCTTTGCATTTTGAATTTGATGCTCTTCCGGGAACCTCTCAACAAGCAGGAGTGATAGAGAGAAAACCGGTAGTAGAAGGAGCTCCCGGGCATGCTGAAGGGCATAATACCAATGCTGCCGTCGTAATGGGAGCTGCTTTTGGGATAAAAGAAGCCATAGAAAAGTATAATTTAAAAGGAACAATTAAAGTATTTACTGCGCCTGCAGAAGAAAAAGGCATTCCTCGACCTTATTTTGTACGTGATGGGTATTTTAAAGATGTTGATGCTGCTTTTCATGCTCACGTAGGAAATGATTTATCTACCAGTTATGGAGAAAGACAATATGCTGTTATTACTTCAGATTTTCTCTTTTATTGAAATACCGCTCATGCTGCGGTTGCTCCGTGGACTGGAGTAAGTGCAGTCGATGCTGCAAAATTAATGGATCTTGGTTGGGATGTATTAAGGGAACATTTACCTACAACGCAAAGAAGCCACTCAGTATTTACCGAAGGTGGAATACAACCCAATGTAGTTCCTGATTTTGCCAGAATTTCCTGGATTTTCCGTGAATCTAATTATGAAAAAGTATATGATTTACATGAAAAAGCTAAAAAAGTAGCCGAAGGCGCTGCTTTAATGACTGGATGCACCTGGGAAGAAGAGGTTGTTTCAGCTATTTGGCCTACTCGGGATAACCAGACTATTGCCGAAGTAGTTCAGGCAAATATTGAATTAGTTGGTGTACCACAATGGACAGAAGAAGAGCAAAAATTTGCTAAAGAGGTACAAAGATCAGTGGGTGCAAAAGAAACTGGATTAACTACCAAAATTACTCCTTTAGCGGAGGCAAAACAATCTACTTCTGCAAATGATTCCGGTGATATTACCTGGATGGTACCTCATGGCCGGATTACCTTCCCTGCAAATGTTAGTGGTATACCTGGTCATCATTGGGCTGCAGCCATTGTACCTGCAACTTCCATTGCCCATAAAGCTGAAGTTGCCGGAGCAAAGGTTTTAGCCGGTGCAGTAGTTGACTTACTTACCCAGCCGGCAATTCTAGAAAAAGCAAAAGAAACCTTCAAAAAAGAAGTTGGAGAAACCAAACATCAAACTTTACTACCACTTGATCAAAAACCTCCAATACAGTATAACGTTGAGATGATGGCTAAATATCGTGAGTTGATGAAACCGTATTATTTGAAAGAAACCATTCAATTTAAATAGTACCCGTATTTTATATAGATAAAACTACCGGGGGTAATTATATTATACCTCTGGTAGTTTTATCCACTTAATCTAACAACAGTTGTATCCTCTAAAATATGATATTTTTTAAATCAGCTTCCTTCAAAATTACCTCTATATTTATAATCTTATATTAGTTAAATTTTAAAAATAGGCTAAATTAAGATCAATATTTTTAACTTTTCGTATGCCCTGAGGCTCTTTTTACACCAAAAGTAATAAGCCAAGAAGACGTTAGATCTTGTAGTATAAAAAATAATATACTTTATCGGCAGCATGGCCAGAAAGTTACGGATAGGATTTGCCGGAATAGTTTATCACCTAATCTCCAAAGGAAATACCTAACAAATCATCTTTCTTGATGAGAAAGATTTTACTGATTTCTTTGGCGTCTTATGTGTAGCGAGAAAAAGACATTACTTCAGATTATATACCTACTGTCTTATGAACAACCATGATCATCTTCGGCAAGTGCAAAAAGCGGCCTCCAACCAATATCAAGCCTTTGTCTGTTTCGGGATAAAAGCAGAATCAACTTTAAAGACAATCAAGACATATTGTTTCTTGGATATGAGAATTTTATCGGTGAGATAAAACACTTGATAAGATGTAAAGAAAAACTAAAGGAGATAACTAGGTAGCAGTGGTTTATAATCAGGCTACCCTTAAAAGAGATTTTTAAACCCAAGTACCTGAAGTCAAAAGAACAAATGATTAATAAGGCTCACCGACAGCATCATGCCTTAATCTATTTTTAAATCTTTTAAATCGTCAAAAAATAAAGTAAATAAACCTGGATTATCCATCCCTTAGCGAAAATATCAAAAGGTTTTTATCTTAAAAGAAGGATTTTTAAAAAAATTGTCGTAATATCTATATAAGAAAGAGTTAGTACAATCTCCTGGTACTTAGTTCACTATAATAGAGATGTTTTTTAAAATTTTTTATTACTTAGTAAAAAATCTGAATATCCAGTAAAGGAGGAGCAAAAATGAATACTTATTTTATGTTTGGAAAATATTCCGCTGAAGCTATCAAGGGGGTAAGTGCTGAGCGCACTAAAAAAGCCAATGATATTATTTTGAAACTTGGCGGTAAAATTATTGCTCAATATGCGCTGCTGGGGGATAGGGATCTGGTTTTTATTGTGAATTTACCGGGTGTAGAAGAGGTATTTAAGGCTTCTGCCGGTTTACATAAGCTGACTGGTATTTCCTTTTCTTCTGTCCCCGCTATAACTATAGAAAAATTCGATAAAATTCTAACCTAAAAATATTAATGTAATCTATAGTAAGAAGTGTTTTTTAAAAACAAACAGAACGATAGACCAGGACTGATTGTACTAACTCTGTACCTTTTCATTGCGACTTTTATACCAATAGGAGGCAAAAGACATGTCAAAAATAAAAGTTAACTGCTGCGGAGAGACTTGTCCGATTCCTTTGATAGAAACCAGAAAGGCAATTCGTAAAGCTTCTCCCGGAGATATTATTGAAGTAAGAGGCACTCACCCGGCATCTAAAAAAGAAATACCCATGGCGGTAAAGGCCTTGGGTTTAAAACTGGTTGATGTGAAAGAAGAGGGAGGGGAATGGACAATTATCATTCAAAAATAGGAGGACTCAAAAGGTGGCAGAGAAATTAACCATTGTGGTTCATAGCGGAGATATGGATAAGATTTACAGTACCTTGATTATTGCGAATGGCGCTCTTTCCATGGGCATGGAAGCCTCTCTATATTTTACTTTTTGGGGCTTGCAACGGCTGCAAAAAGGAGGCCTGGAAAAAGGATCTCTATCAAAGATGCACCTGCTGGGTATAGGAAAATCGATGATGAAGCAGCGCATGAATAAAGCCAATGTATCATCACTGGAGCGGTTGATGCAAGATTTCAAGGAATTGGGCGGAAAGATTATTGCCTGTGAGATGACCATGGAAATCATGGGGATAAAAAAAGAAGATTTAAGAGAAGATTTGATTACTGAATACGGAGCGGTAGGCACTTATATTCAGGAAGCAAGAGAATCTTCCGTTAATCTTTTCATTTAAGGAGAGATATTTATGTTTGATGAAAAAATGATTTATCTAGATAATGCTTCTGCCACCCGGCTGGATGAGCGCGTTTTAGAGGCCATGCGACCCTATTTTTTTGATACCTATGCAGTAGCTACTTCGGAGTTCGGGTATTCTCAAGGAATAGAAGCCAGGGAAGCATTGCAGAAGGCCCGCGAAACAATTGCCTCAAGGCTTAATGCGGGTCCCGAGGAATTTGTTTTTACTTCCGGAAGCACCGAATCCAGCAATATGGCCATTAAGGGTGTGATGATGGCACTTCAAAAGCAAAATAAAAATCACCTGATTGTTTCCAAAATAGAAGACTTTCCGATACTGTATAGTGCAAAAAACCTGGAAAAACAGGGAATAAAAGTGACCTACTTAGAGGTAGATAAATACGGCTTTGTTGATTTAGAACAGCTTAAAGGTTCGATATCGAAAGATACTGCCCTGATATCCATTCAGCATGCCAATCAAGAAATCGGGACCGTTCAAAACATTGAAGCCATAAGCCAAATTTGTAAAGAGAAGAAGATATTATTTCATACCGATGCGACGCATACTTTTACAAGACTACCCATCGATGTAAGTAAGATACCGGTTGATTTGATTTCAGTCGCTGCTCATACCCTCCATGGTCCCAAAGGGATTGGCGGCCTTTATATTCGTAAAGGTACGCCTTTAACCAAATGGATGGATGGAGGCTTTCAAGAATTTAACCGAAGAGCAGGTTTGGAAAATATTCCCGGTGCCATCGGGTTTGCGAAAGCGGTTGAATTGGTCACTGCCCAGGAGAATGAGCAATTGATTTCTCTCAGGGACCATTTGATCAGTCATATTTTAGCAGAAATTTCCCAAACTACTTTAAATGGCCATCCTGAAAGGAGAACACCTCAAAATGCGAATATTACCTTTCATTTTATAGAAGGAGAATCCATTACCCTGCATTTGGATATGCACGGTTTTGCGGTAAGCACCGGTTCGGCTTGCTTTAGCCGTTCACTGGAGGCCAGCCATGTTATTTTAGGTATCGGCGGAGACCACGAAAGGGCACACGGCTCCATTCGTTTTACCCTGGGACGGTATAATAATCTGAAGGAAATAGACAAATTAATAGAGACGCTAAAAGAAATCATTAGCGAATTAAGAGAAATCAGTCCTTTGGGCAAAGATTAAAAGGAGGTTTAATTTAATGGAATTTCCCTATAATGAAAAAGTATTGGAACATTTTCGACACCCTCGTAATGTCGGAAAAATTGAAGATGCAGATGGAAAAGCCATGGAAGGAAGTCCTGCCTGTGGAGATATGGTATCGGTTCAAATTAAGGTGGATGAAAAGACCAAGCGAATTCAGGATATCAAATTCGAATCCTACGGCTGTGCTTCCAATATCGCCACCGGTTCGATTATTACCGAATTGGCCAAAGGAAAGACTTTGGAGGAAGCAAAAAAAATCAGCTGGAAACAGGCATCAGATGAATTGGGTGGCCTTCCTGCCATAAAGGCACACTGTTCTGTATTGGCGGTTGAAGGTTTACGTTCAGCCATCAGAAATTACGAGGAAAAACACAGTCTGGTAACAGATAAAACCCCCACCACCATCGAAACAATCGAGAAAAGATTGAGGAAAGTCATGAATCCCTTAAGCGGTCTCGATTTGGTGGGCACCAAACTCATAAAAAAAATAGAACTAAAAGAAGGGGAAGTTAAAATAGATGTTGACCTGCCGGAAAATCATCAATTTGCCAACTCAATCAAGGAAGAGATAAGGGAAAAAGTTGAATCTTTACATGATATTAAAAAAGTATCGATGACCTTTAGCGGATAATATAATTAATAAATGGGAACGATTCTATTTTTTACAATCCCGACTAATATTCCACAGACTGAAGGGCTTTAGCCGCTTTATCTAACTGAGCCAGTTTAATTAAGCAGGATATTCGAATTCTCGAGGTGTTAATGGTTTCCATATGAATACCTGACCGGGATAATGCCCGGAACATTCTTAAAGCAATACCGGCTTCTTTGGCTATACCGTCATCAACGATGGAAACCTTTGCTAAATTGCAATCAGTATTAATTTGTTGGACCCCAATTTTCTCTGCTATTTCTTTGGTAATTTTTAAAGAAGGCAAGAAATCATCTTCCGTCACAATAAAAGAAACCGTTGCCCATTCCGGGGAAAGGTGAAATTCTGGTTAAGGTTATAGCTTGCGGTATTTGCCATACGGAGTTGGATGAAATTGAGGGTCGGCTACTGCCTCCGAAGCTTCCCATTATTTTGGGACATGAAATCGTCGGACAGGTAGGAAAAACGGGACTGGCTGCGGGATGTTATCGAAAGGGAGATCGCGTCATCAAAATTGACTTTATAGTTAAAATATATTAGAGTGATATTTGTTGTATTTGTGCAAGAATAAAAAAATAGGGATGGTCTACCAGGTTAATAATTCGGTAATTTTTAGCGGAAAACCTATAGGATCTGAGAGTTTCTTTTAATATTAGGAAGAAAAAACTAAGAGAGAAAATATTTAATAATAAAAAGGACAAACTAAATGAAAAAATATTATCAGCAATCTATTGATGAGGTTGTTCAATACAGTAAAACTGACCTAAAAATAGGATTATCCTCTTCGGAAGTGAAAAAACGATTGGATGAGGTAGGACCCAATCGACTAGAGGAGAAGAAAGGCCGTTCTCCCTGGGATATGTTTGTGGGGCAGTTTAAAGATATTCTGGTTCTTATTTTACTAATTGCGGCTTTGGTATCATTTATTTTAGGTGAAGTAAGTGATACTATTGTTATTGCTATAATCTTGATATTGAATGCTACCTTAGGAGTAGTCCAGGAGTATAAAGCCGAAAAGTCATTAGCTGCCTTAAAGAAGATGGTCGCACCTGCCGCTTTAGTTATAAGAGATGGGAGGCAGAGCAGAATCGAAGCCTCTCAATTGGTGCCAGGTGATATTGTTCTTTTGGAATCCGGTGACCATATACCCGCTGACCTTCGCCTCTCTACGGTTACTAATCTTAAAATTCAGGAGGCTGTCCTAACCGGTGAGTCAGTGCCGGTGGAAAAGAAAAGTGAGTTAATAGATAAAGAAGATGTTTCTCTGGGTGATCGGAATAATCTGGCTTTTATGGGGACTGCGATTATCTCCGGAAGAGGCAGAGGGATTGTAGTAGCTACGGGTATGAAAACAGAGATGGGTCAGATTGCGGGGATGTTAGAAGAACAGAAACAAGAGGACACTCCCTTACAGAAGAAATTAAATCAAGTGGGTAAAAAACTCGGTTTGATTATATTAATTGTGGTAGGATTGGTGGTTTTGTTAGGTTATTTACGTGGCATTGAGTTTTTTGAGATGTTTCTTACCGGAATTTCTCTGGCTGTAGCCGCGGTGCCGGAAGGTTTACCAGCAGTGGTTACGGTTGTTTTAGCTCTCGGAGTACAGAGGATGATAAAAAAACACGTTATTGTCCGGCGTTTACCGGCAGTAGAAACTTTAGGTGCTACCACAGTTATTTGCTCGGATAAAACCGGGACTTTAACCCAGAACCAGATGACCGTAAGAAAATTAGTTCTTCCGGAGAAAAATATTGAAGTAGAAGGGGAAGGTTATCAGCCGGTGGGGAAATTTTATCAAGCCGAGCAAGAGATTCAACCCCGACTAGATCCGGATTTATCCTTATTATTAAAAGGAGCAGTTCTCTGTAATAACGCCGAACTGCAAAAGAATAATGATAATGAACAGTGGGAAATTATTGGTGATCCTACCGAGGGTGCTCTGGTAGTAACCGCCGTTAAAGCTGGTTATGATAAGAAAAAATTGGAAGAGGATTATCCTCGGGTGATAGAATTTCCTTTCGATTCAGATCGCAAACAAATGTCCACTATTCATCAGACAAATGATGGCAATCAAATTATTTTTGTCAAAGGAGCTCCTGATCAAGTGATCCATTATTGTAAATATTATCAGAAAAATGGCATGATTGAGGAGATGGGAGAATTCATAAAAAATAAAGTTTTATCTCAGAATAGAGAATTGGCTCAGGAAGCCTTGCGAGTTTTAGCCATAGCTTATAGGTTTGTGGATAAAGAAAATCTTGATGAAATTAAAGAAATAAAAGATGCTGAAAAAGAGCTAATCTTTATAGGATTAATGGCCATGATCGATCCGCCGCGTAAGGAGGCTATTGAATCAGTAAAAACCTGTCTTAGAGCTGGCATACATCCGATTATGATTACCGGAGATTATTCTCTTACCGCAAAAGCAATCGCTGCTGAAATGGGTATTTACCATTCAGGAGATAGGATTATTGCTGGAGATGAATTAGAGAAAATGTCTCAATCTGAATTAGAAGAGGCAGTGGGAAACACTACGATCTTTGCCCGGGTATCTCCACGTCATAAACGCCTTATCGTCAGGGCTTTGCAGAAGAAAAATCAGGTAGTAGCGATGACCGGGGACGGAGTAAATGATGCGCCGGCCTTAAAGGAATCGGATATCGGGGTAGCTATGGGTATTACCGGGACCGATGTAACCAAAGAAGCTGCTGAAATGATTCTGACCGATGATAATTTCGCTTCTATTGTAGGAGCCGTAGAAGAAGGAAGGAAGATTTATGATAATATTAAAAAATTTATCCACTATTTAATCTCCTGCAATCTGGGCGAAATCATTGCCATTGCCGGTGCTATTTTAATCGGACTACCCAGTCCGTTAATTCCGATTCAGATACTCTGGGTAAATTTGGTCACTGATGGTTTACCTGCCCTGGCTCTGGGTCTGGATCCCACGGAAGAAGATATCATGAGTAGACCACCCCGTGATCCGAATGCCGGCATATTTTCCGGTAAAATGGGTTTCAATATTTTTTCGCAAGGGACTTTTATCGGATTAATCACTTTAGTTGCTTTTTACCTGGGTTTTTCCTTTTATTCCCTGGATATTGCCAGGACCATGGCCTTTACCACTCTTGGCTTTTCTCAGTTATCCCAATCATTAAATTCTCGCTCTGAAAAATACTCTATTTTTAGATTAGGTTTATTTACTAATCTATATTTAATTATGGCTATCTCTATTTCCGGTCTCTTACAATTAATGGTAATTTCAATGGCTCCCTTGCAAATTATTTTTAAAACAGTTCCGTTAACTTTAAATCAGTGGTGGATTATTATTATTCTATCTTTATCTCCGATAGCATATGTTGAACTTCTTAAATTAATGAAGCTCACCTATAAAAAATAATATATATTTAAATAATAGATACTGTGCAAGAAGAAAAATAATTCGATAACTTTTAATGGAGAGTTATTTTAAATAAAAAAGTAAAATTATACGAGCTTCCAATTTGCCCTATTTGCGGGAGGACTAAACAATATTTAGATGAAGAAGGTATTGACTGGGTTTTTAGGGGCTGGATGAAAGAGGCATAAATGGATCTTATTTCAATTATATTTATTGCATTTGGCCTGGCAATGGATGCTTTTGCTGTATCGATTACCAGCGGATTAACTATAAAACACCTAAGAATCAATAATGCCTTAAAGATTGCCATATTTTTCGGATCATTTCAGGTTATTATGCCATTAATCGGGTGGTCAGCCGGACTGGGCTTTCGAAATTATATTTCAGATATTGACCATTGGATAGCTTTTGGACTTCTAAGTTTAATTGGCTGTAAAATGATTTATGAATCATCTAAAATAGAAATAAACAAAAAGAAAATAGATCCACTGAATGTTTATGTTTTGCTGATGTTATCCATTGCCACAAGCATAGATGCTTTGGCCGTTGGTCTAAGCCTGTCATTCTTAAACCTTTCTATTGTACTACCGGCAATAATAATTGGAATTATAACCTTTTTACTATCGATTTTCGGGGTTTATTTTGGGAATCGATTTGGACATTATTTTGAAAGGAAAATTGAAATAATTGGTGGTCTAATTTTAATCGGTATCGGAATAAGAATATTAATTGATCACTTAACTTAAAGAGTGGAAAAAACATTCGGCTAATCACTTTTAATTTTATTTCTTCTGCTTTTTAACCTTATATCGATTAATGATATAAAATTAATGCAATAAATGGATAAATCAAGTATAATAAAAAAATCTTAATTTTTTTAAAATTCTTTCTACTTAAGCCAGTTAAGGAGTAATAATTGTTACTATCAGCTTTTTTATTAGAAGCAGTTTTGATATCTTTATCCGGAGTAATAGCTCCCGGACCGGTTACTGCCATCACAGTCAGCAAAGGGGCTAAATCTCCTCATGTCGGAGCAATGATTGCCCTGGGACATGGTATGGTAGAAATCCCTTTAATGATATTGGTACTTTATGGTTTTGGTGATATATTAAAAATGACTTATATTAAAGCTATAATCGGATTACTAGGAGGGTTATTTCTCTTGAAGATGGGTCTTGATTTACTCAAGGGAATTAAGCGAATAAAAATTGATTCAGTGAATGGTCCAAGTTCTCCCTTGATGGCCGGAATTATACTCACTCTGGCTAATCCTTATTTTCTGGTCTGGATGGCCACCATTGGCTCTATTCTTATTTTTCGTTCTTTTGCTTTTGGATTGCTCGGTTTTACTCTCTTTATGATTGCCCATTGGTCATGTGATTTTTTATGGCTTTACTTTCTTTCTGCTTTATCTTTTAAGGGTGGGCAGTTTTTTGGTAAAAGACTTCAGCAGGTTTTATTTGTAATATGCGGGATTTTTCTCTTATTTTTTAGTACTAAATTTATCTATGATGCAGCGAAAATAATCTTTTCTTTCTAAATAACTAAAATGACTTATTTCTTCAACCAGGATTTGTCGGATTGACTGGTATGTTCTTCTCGTAAAACAAAAACTGGTAAGAAGATCCGGTCTATCAA
>Ga0154857_1004_pt1 | contig 33088 bp, 23 predicted proteins | sample Rifle2008BG19ft_FD_105829 | JGI IMG/M metagenome (GOLD analysis project Ga0154857, IMG submission 105829) | Candidatus Atribacteria bacterium RBG_19FT_COMBO_35_14
GGAGCCAGAATTCAGGATTCAGAATATTATAAGCGGATAATGTAAAGTGAATAGCGTGCAAAGTAATTAGTTACTTAGTTAGCTAGTTAATGAATTAATATAAAACTAGTTAACTAATAAACCAGTAACCAGCTAACTAACGAAAAATAAGCAGGATTGGTGATCTTGCAAATGGAGTAAAAAGAAGAGATGAAGGCTTTAGTCAAGTACGGAAAAGGTGAAAATGATATAGAATTAAAAGAAATTCCCGAACCTATTCCCCAAGCAAATGAAGTAAAAGTTAAAGTGGAGGCTACGGGAATCTGCGGAACTGATCTTTATGGTTATTCAGCCCTAAAACCTCCGGTGGTATTAGGACACGAAACTGCCGGGGTTGTGGTAGATGTAGGGGGAGAAGTAAAGGATATAAAAGCAGGAGACAGAGTTACTACTGAAACTACTGCCTATATCTGCGGCCAATGTAAATTTTGCCAGAACAAAGATTATAATTTATGCATTTTTCGTAAAGGGTTAGGATCCGCTGTTAACGGGGCTTTTGCTGAATATTTTGTGATAAGAAAAGAAAGCATTCACCAAATTCCTCCTCATATTGATTTTAATTCCGCTTCTCTTTTTGAACCTTTATCTTGCGCTGCTCATGCAGTAATGGAACAAGCTAATTTATTACCCTATGAAACAGTTTTGGTATTAGGACCGGGACCTCTGGGGTTGTTAACTGCTCAAATTGCTAAGTCTTTAGGAGCAAAAGTAATTCTTTGTGGAATTGAAGGTGATGAAAAAAGATTATCTATAGCAGAAAAAATTGGAATTAATCAAATTTTTAACATAAAAAAGAAGGATATTAAGAACTATTTATCGAAATTAACAGTAGGGTATGGCGTAGATGTGGTTTTTGAATGCTCCGGTTCTGTTGAAGCTGTGGAGTATGGATTAAATCTTATAAGGAAAGGGGGTAGATATATTCAGGAAGGAATTATTCACCAACCGATTCAACTTAGATTTGATCAAATCTTATTTGATAAAGAGCTGAGTATTATTGGTTCTCGTACTCAGAAACCCTCTTCCTGGGATAAGGCAATAAATCTAGTAAACGAGGGGAAGGTAAATTTAAAAGAATTGGTTAGTGATGTACTTCCCTTAAGTAATTGGAAAGAAGGTTTCAGGCGGGCAAAGAATAAAAGTTCTATTAAAATAGTTCTTCAGCCGGATAAGTAATATTAAAAAATTTCAAGTAAATTTTTTAATATCCTGATAAGTTACGAGATTACTGGATAGTATCGCTTTTCCATTTAGTTGTTAGTGAATAAACCTAGCGTGAAGCGTACAGCGTTGAGCGTACGAGATACGAGATACGAATAGGGCTTACTGAAAAAGGAAATTCCTACACAATATAATATAATTAGAGGGGGGAAGAAAAAATGATAGAATTTAATCTCGAAAAAGGTTTAAAAGGAATAGCTCAAATGATGGTGAATGAGGAAAATTCAGCAGAGAGATTTGCTAAACCTATGCCACCTGCCTTTGCCACTCCCATGTTAGTTTCCTTAATGGATTTAGCTGCCATAAATGCGGTGAAAAAAAATCTTCCGGGGGGTTATATTTCAGTTGCTACTAAAATATCGATTACTCATTTAGCTGCTACTCCTCTGGGTATGACAGTTACTGCCGATGCGACCTTAATTGATATTTTTCAAAATCGATTAACCTTTCAGGTAGATGCTTTTGATGAGGTGGAGAAAATAGGAGAAGGAACTGTAGAAAGATATATTATAGATGGTGGCAAATTTACCCAAAAAATGCTGGAAAGAAAAAAAACACGAGAGGTTGATTTTTAATTGATACCCAATTGTCGAGGTAAACTACAGCGGGATTAAATAGCTTAGTAGATATGAATTGGAGTTTAAAGTAATGGTAAAAGAAAAATTAAAAGTAGGATTAGCTTTGGGAGGGGGTGGATCCCGAGGTCTCGCCCACATAGGAGTATTAAAAGTTTTAGAAAAGGAAAATATTCCTATTGATTTAATTACCGGTACCTCAATGGGGGCTATTATAGGAGCAGTATATGCCCTAACAAAAGATATTTCTGCTATAGAAAAAATTACCGAGAAATACTCTAAAATTAGTGAATTTAATATAGACTTATCTTTCAGCGAAAAAGAAAGAAAAGATAAGCCTTTCTTTTTGAAAAAAATGTCTGATTTCTTGAAAAAAGGTTATTTTCTCAATCTTGAACTCACAAAAAAATATATAAATGATGGGGAAGGACTAAGAAAGGTTATTGAGGAATTAGTGAATAATAAAACCTTCGAAGACACCCAGGTCCCCTTTGCTGCGGTGGCTGCAGATTTAGTAAAAGGAGAAAAAATAATAATAAGAAGAGGAAAATTGTTTGATGCACTTTTGGCCAGTGCTTCTATTCCGGGAATGTTTCCTCCGCTAATATTAGATAAGAAGATTTTAGTTGATGGGGGGATAGTCGATGAAGTGCCGATAGAAGCAGCTCAATCGTTAGGAGCGAATTTTGTTATCGCGGTTAGTGTAAGCCAAACTATTAAAAAGAGGGATGAATTTAATAATGCCGTAGAAATTCTTTTTCGGTCTGATTCTATTACATCTTCCGAATTAAGAAAATTACAATTATCTTTTGCTGATGTAGTAATTACCCCTAAAGTAGGACGTTTTCATTGGTCTGATTTTTCTAAAGCTGAACAATGTGTTCGAGAAGGTGAAATAGCTGCTCAAAATAATATTTTAGAATTAAAGAAAAAATTGAAGAAAGTAAAACCAAACTGGTGGGAAAGATTATTTTACTGAAGTTTCTTTATCTTTCTTTTCTTCGATCTTAGAGTCTTGCTTTTTGGAAATTTCTTTCTTTTCTTGCCCTTGTATTGAGGAAGCGGCTAATCTTTTCTTTTCCGATGGATAACTACTATTTCGATTATCCGTACTATAATATCCATTGCCCTTTAATATAAAGTTCGCATTTTTACTTATTAATCTATAGACCTCTCCACCACAGCTTTTGCAATTTTTAATGGGATCTGCTGTAATGGATTGGAATTTTTCAAAAGTATTCCCACATTTTTTGCATTTATACTCGTAAGTTGGCATAATTAGGTTCCCCTTTTAAATTTCTAATTGTATATTTTATATTAGTTTACATTTTTGTCAAGGGGGCAACTTTTTTTGCCAGACATTTTGATCCTAAAATGGCTTTAATTCTGGCTTTAGTGGTTTTTGCTACATTTCTTTTTCTAATCTCTGCCTGGATGATGGCGAATGTGGTAAAATAATTAATGAAAAGAGGAAATAATTATGAGGGTTATTGGTATAATAGGATATAAGAAAAGTGGTAAAACTGCTTTAATGCTAAAACTATCTGATGAATTAACGAAAAGAGGTTATAAAGTAGCAGTAATAAAACATGTTAACGAAGACCTTGATCTAGCCAATTCAGATACTTCAAAATACAAAGAAGTTCTAACCCAGGTAGCAGCAATTACCCCTAAAGAAGTAGTAATTTTTTTAAAAAATAAAAATAATTTAGAAGAGATTATAAAATATTTTGAAGCCGATATTATCTTAATAGAGGGTTTTAAAAAGGAAAAAACTTTTCCCAAAATTGTTTGCTTAAGAGAGAAAAGCGAAAAGGCTGAATTGTTTGATGGATTACAACTTTGCACAACTGGTTTTACCTCTAAGGAGGTAAACGAGAAACTTTGCGACTTTAATATTTTAAATGATGAGGATATAAAAAAGATAGCAGAAATGGCTATTAATAAATCATTTAAATTACCTAACTTGAATTGTGGGGAATGTGGATATCAAGATTGTTATGGTTTAGCTCAGGAGATTGTTAAAGGAAACAAAATTCTCGATGATTGTCCTTCTTTGGAACCTTCAACTTTGGTAAAAGTAAATGGGAAGATAATTTCGATGAACCCCTTTATAGCGAAAATTATAAAAAACACTATTACTGGACTTTTATCTTCTTTAAAGGGTTTTATCAAGGGGGATATTGAGATAAAGATAAAACAAAAATAAATTCGTATCGAGTATCGCGTATCGCGTGAAGAAAAGGAGCCAGAAGCCAGAATAAATTCGTATTGCGTAAAATAGAAATAAAAAAATGTAGGGGCGTATTGCATACGCCCTTTTAGCTTGAAACTTGCATCTCGTACCTTGTAACTTGTATTAAAGCTAATGACTATCTAATAATTTCATGGAGGTAACTCATATATGTCAGTAGTATCGATTAAACCAAAGATAATTAGCAAAAAAGAGATAAAAGAAGAAATAATCTATGATGCCATAATAATCGGAGGCGGGCCTGCTGGCTTGACCGCAGGTATCTATCTTAGTCGAGCCAGAATAAATACTTTATTGATTGAAAAAGCTATGCCCGGAGGGCAGGCAGTACTCACCGAAATTATAGAGAACTATCCCGGATTTCCTGAGGGGATAGATGGCCCAGAATTAATGCAAAAAATGGAGGAACAGGCTGTCCGATTTGGCCTAAAAATAGAATATGGGGAAGCAACAGAAGTTAGAATAAAAGAAGGCAAAGAAGCTAAGGTAAAAATAGTAAAAATCAATAACCAAGAATATAATACTTTGACTATTATTCTGGCTTCTGGAGCAGAAGCGAGCAAATTAGATATCCCCGGAGAAGAAGAATTAAGGGGGAGGGGAGTCTCTTATTGTGCCACCTGTGACGCCCCATTTTTTAAGGGTCAAAAGATAATAGTGATTGGAGGAGGGGATACGGCAATTGAAGAAGCTTTATATTTAACTAAGTTTGTTCGAGAATTAACTATTATTCACCGTCGTGATAGATTAAGAGCAACTAAGATATTACAGGAAAGAGTTGTTGCAAACAAGAAAATAAATTTTGCCTGGGATTCAGTAGTAACAAAAATATTAGGCAAGGAAAAAGTAGAAGGTGTTTTGATTCAAAACAAAAAAACAGGCGAAGAAAAGGAAATCTCCTGTCAGGGTGTTTTTGTTTTTGTGGGGTATATTCCCAATTCAAAATTTTTAAAAGAGTTAGTGAAATTAGACAAAAGAGGTTATATTTTGACTGATGCTAATATGATGACCTCACAAGAAGGTATCTATGCCTGTGGAGATGTTAGAAAAAAAATCTTAAGACAGGTAGTTACTGCTTGCGGAGAAGGCGCTACCGCTGCCTTCGCCGCTCAAAAATATATTGAAGAATTAAAAGGGGTTTCCTATAAATAGAAGAAGAGAGGACAAAAAATGAATTTTGGAATATCAACTATGCCGCTTGAGGATTATCAACTAAAACTAAAATTGCCTCTACTTAAAGAGGCAGAAATAAGATATATTGAGATAAAACCAAAAGAAGGACATTTCAATTATCATGACCCTAAATATCTGGATGAAATGTCTAAAGAATTTAAAAAAAATGAGATAGAAGTAATATCAATGCATATGCCTACTAATGGTGTAGATATTTCCCTAATTGAGGAATATGATCGGGTATGGTCTGTCCGGGAAGTGGAAAAAACAGCCCTTGCTTTACTAAGATTGGGAGGAGAGATTTTAGTAGTTCATCCGGGAAGTGAAATTGAAGATGAGAAAATGAGGAAAACGCGTCGAGAAAAGAGCGAAAAAAGCTTGGAGGAAATATTAAAATTTTGTGAATATTGGGGGATTAAAATTGTTTTAGAAAATACTTTACCCGGGAAGACAGGTGACAGTATACCCGAGATTCTGGAGATAGTAAGAAATTTTAATTCAAAAAATCTGGGAATTTGTCTGGATACCGGACATTGTAACATAACTTCTTCTATTTATAATCATAGTGGGGTTGTGGGGTGTTTACCAGAAATGAAAAATTATTTAGGTCATTTACATATTCATGATAATTTTGGAAAGAGTGATGACCATTCTCTACCCTTTGAAGGCAATATAGATTGGAAAGGATTTGTAAAAGGCCTAAAAGAAGTTAATTACCAAGAGATATTTATGTTTGAATTAAGAAAAAAAATAAATAATGAAGAAATGCTCCGAACGATTAAAGAATTGTATCTAAATTTATTTAAGGAAGAAAAAAATGACTGATAAAAAAGGACATCTTTATTGGTTGCGAAGAAAATTACCCGACCAAAAAGTTTTAAAGCGGATGGATTCATTATTAAAAGAACTAAATTTGCATACAGTTTGTGATAGTGCCCTGTGTCCTAATCGAGGCGAGTGTTTTAAAAAAGGAACGGCTACTTTTATGATATTGGGGAATATATGTACGCGAAACTGTAAGTTTTGCGCTGTAGAAAAAGGGAAACCCCTCCCCTTAGACCCGGAGGAACCCTATCATATTGCGCAAGCTGCCAAACATCTAAATCTTAAGCATATTGTAATTACTTCGGTAACCAGAGACGACCTTTCGGATGGTGGAGCAAAACACTTTGCCCGGACTGTTATAGAGGTTAAAAAAATACTTCCGGAAAGCACCATAGAGGTATTAGTCCCTGATTTTGAGGGTTCCTGGGAAGCACTCCAAATAGTAATAGATGCTCAACCGGAAGTTATAAATCATAATATCGAAACAGTTACCCGCTTATATCAATTGGTAAGACCAAAAGCGGTTTATAATCGTTCCCTGGAATTATTAGGGCAGGTTAAAATTAGAGATAAAAACATTATTTCTAAATCGGGTATTATGGTAGGATTAGGAGAGGAAAAGGAAGAAGTTATCAAAGCAATGAAAGATTTGAGAGAAGTAGATTGTGATATTTTAACTATAGGCCAGTATTTAAGGCCGTCTCCTCACCATTTAAAAGTCAGCGATTATATTCATCCTGATAAATTTGAAGAATACCAAAATATGGGGATGTCTTTAGGCTTTAAATATGTAGCTTCAGCCCCTTTAGTACGCAGTTCATATCATGCCGGTGAAATATTGAAAACTATAACTTAATCGTATAAAAATATTTTTTTTCTGTAAGTCCTTATTAACGTAAAACCATAGCTTAAAATTAAAAATTTAAATATATTGTTTTATCTATTTAGTATCATCTTTCTTATCTTGCATACTATATAGCAAAATAAAAAGATAAAGAAGTAAAAAAATAAAACTTAAAATTTATTATTGAGAGAAAAATTTTTAAGTTTTGAATTATGGTTTTTTGCTTTTAGTTTTAAATTTTTAGCCATATACTGAAAACTGAAAATTGTTTTTAATACTAACGGCTATTTACCATTCACTAACAAATAATTTAATAAGATATTTTTTTGATATATTTAAATATATCTGATAGAATTAAAGTCAATAAAGCAAATATAATAAAATTAATTGATCAAAAATCAGGAGGATAGGTTTGTATGTCCAAATATGATATTAATAAAGTAAAAAATATTGCCTTGGTAGGTCATGGTGATTCTGGAAAAACCTCGCTTACCGAGGCTTTGCTTTATGATTCAGGAATGATTACTAGATTGGGAGATATCAAACAAGGGAATACCACTACCGATTATGACCTTAGAGAAATAAAGAAAGGAATAACTATCAATTCATCTTTGGCCTATTTAAATTGGAAGGATTTTATGGTAAATATTCTCGATACCCCGGGCTACCTTGATTTTATCACTGATACCAAATTGAGCCTTAGAGTGGTTGATAGTGCCATAATAGTTGTATGTGCGATATCAGGAGTAGAAGTACAGACTGAAAAAGTATGGAATTTTGCTACTGAATATAAACTACCCCGTGCCATTTTTATAAATAAAATGGATCGGGAAAGAGCTGATTTTTACCGAGTAAAAGATATGATTAATGAAATTTTTGGTTCATCCGCAATTTCAATACAGTTACCCATTGGTAAGGAAGAAAATTTCCAAGGTATAGTCGATTTAATAGAGATGAAAGCCTTGATTTATAAAAAATCAGGAGAGGGGAAACCGGTTTTTGAAGAACAAGAAATTCCTCAGGATATGAAAGAAGAAGCAGAATCCTACAGGAAAGAACTAATAGAAGCAGTAGCTGAATTTGATGATGAAATTTTATTGAAATATTTGGATGGAGAAACTTTGACCAACCAGGAGATTACTTCTTTATTAAAACAAGGGATAAAGGCAAGCAAAATTGTTCCCATTCTTTGCGGCTCAGCAACCATGAATTTAGGGATAGAGCTTCTTCTTGATTTTATTGGCGGATACCTTCCTTCTCCATCTGAGATGCCTCCCATTGCAGCGAAAAATGTAAAAACGTCTTCTGAAGAATTAATAGAAAATACTATTGATTCATCCTTTTCTGCTTTCGTTTTCAAAACTGTAGCAGACCCCTACGTGGGAAATTTAACTTATTTTAGGGTGTACTCAGGGAAATTACCCGAAGATTCAAATATTTATAATTCTTCAAAAAATGTAGATAACAAAGTAGGAAAGATTTATAAAATGCAGGGTAAGAATCAACACTCTATTCCTGAGGTTTATGCGGGAGATATAGCTGCAGTAGCCAAACTTAAGAATACTGTTACCGGTGATACTTTCTGCGATAAAGATAATCCTGTTCTATTTAAAAAAATAGAATATCCCGAACCAATAATGTTGCTGGCTATTTCTCCCAAAACCAAGGGAGATGAGGATAAATTAAGTACCGCTCTAAGTAAGATAATTGATGAGGATCCTACGGTTAAAATTTATCGTGATGAAGATACCGGAGAGAGTATATTGGCTGGTATGGGAGAATCCCACCTGGAAGTAATTATTGATACCATGGAAACCAAATTTGGAGTAGAGGTTGAAAAGAGTACTCCTAAAGTAGGATATAAAGAAACTATTCGAAAAAAAGTTCAAGTAGAAGGGAAATATAAGAAGCAGTCTGGCGGCAGAGGACAGTACGGACATTGTTGGTTAGAGCTTGAACCCAAAGGCAGGGGAGAGGGCTTTGAATTTGTAGATAAAATAGTTGGGGGAGTAATTCCGCGTCAGTATCGTCCGGCAGTGGAAAAAGGCGTGGTTGGAGCAATGCAAAAAGGAATATTGGCAGGATATCCCACCGTAGATATAAAGGCTACTGTTTATGATGGTAGTTATCATCCGGTAGATTCTTCAGAGATGGCATTCAAGGTAGCTGGTTCAATGGCTTTTAAGAAGGGAGCGGTAGAAGCTAATCCAGCCTTATTAGAGCCTATTATGGATATAGAAGTAATAGTGCCCAAAGAATATATGGGAGATATAATTGGAGATTTGAATAGCAAAAGAGGGAAAATAATGGGTATGGAAGAATCTTCAAGTGGAAAACAGGCTATTAAAGCAAAAATCCCCCAATCAGAGATCTTTAAATATGCTATTGATTTAAGGTCAATTACTCAAGGTAGAGGCACTTTTAGTTTGAAATTTTCCCATTATGAAGAGGTGCCTGTAAATATTGTACAGGAAATAATTGCTAAAACCAAAGAAGGAGAGGAAGAGAAAAAATAATTCTTAAAAAAAATTAAAATATTTTTTAAAAAAAGAAGGATTTTTAAATTAGATATAGTATATATTATATAAAGATAAACTTATTTATCGGTTTATACTAAAAAAATATTACAAAAAAAAGGGAGGTGTAATAATATGGCAGATTTAGCTTGGTACTGGTGGGCAGCAATCATTGGAGCGATAGCATATTTGATATGGTATTTTGCAGGAGACTAGAATAAAATATAAATTAAATCACTACTAAAAATTATAAGAAACGTTTCTGTAAGTGCAGGGCAAAGTAAATTGTCCTGCACTTTATTTGTCTTTAACAGGGTGAAAAATATGAAATTACACACCAAAAAAAGATATATTTTATTAATTTTGCTTTCTCTTATCTTCTTTGTTAGTGCTTACGAATCAATGGCAGATGAAGAAAACGGGGAAAACAGAGTCATTCCTTTAGGTGGAGTAGATTCATTAAGAGTGACTATAAAATTTGGAGCAGGAAAGTTGGACTTAATTTCCGGACAAGAAGATGTGTTTGAAGGTAATTTTCAATATGATAAAAGCATCTTAAAGCCCAATGTCCGATATGAAATATCAGGGGAAACCGGTATCCTAACCCTGTCTCAGAGTATTAAAAAAGACCTTAATTTATCATTTCCATATAAAAATATATGGAATTTGAAATTACCTTCCGGTGTCCCCTTACAACTATATATTAATACTGCGACTTATAGCGGTGATATTGACCTGACTAATTTACAGATAGAGAATCTCTATCTCGATTCAGGAGCAAGTCAAACTAATATTGTATTTAATCAACCCAATCTTATAGACTTAAAAAATATTAATATCAAAACAGGCGCCTCCACTATAAAAATGTTAGGCTTAGCTAATGCAAATTTTAATGAAATGAATTTTACCGGTGGAGCAGGGAGCTACACCTTTGATTTTTCAGGTCATCTGACTAAAAAATCGAAAGTTAACATCAATGCAGGAGCAGCTAAAATAATTTTTAAGATACCTTCGAGTATGGGAACTAAGATAATTATTAGAAATTTTCTGGCTTCAAAATTAGATGTCAGGGGTTTTATAAAAATAAATGACCAGACTTATATTAGTCCGGAATATGGCAAAAGTGCTGCAGAATTAGATGTTGAAATCAAGGGAAGCTTCGTAGATGTTGAGGTAATCTCGCTAACCAATTGACATTTATTTTTTTTTCAATTATACTAAAAACGAACTGAGAAAGAAAAAGACCGGGCGAAGAATTGAAATGTGGGGCTGTAGCGCAGTTGGGAGCGCGCCTCCTTGGCGTGGAGGAGGTCGCGGGTTCGATTCCCGCCAGCTCCACCAAATTATAATGTATAAAATCTACTGAACAAGGGTGGTACCACGAGAAGAATCTCGTCCCTGGTAATAATTCAATTAATTACTTGAGGCGGGATTTTTATTTTTAAGGAGGAATATCCGAGAATGGAAGATAGATATAATTTTGCTGAAGTTGAAAAAAAATGGCGGGAGTATTGGAAGGAAAATAATTTTTTTAGGTCTTATGCCGATTCTAAAAAACCGAAATATTATGTTTTGGAAATGTTCCCCTATCCTTCGGGTGAACCTCATATGGGGCATGTGAAAAACTACGTTATCGGTGATGTAGTAGCCAGATATAAACATTCTCAGGGATATAATATTCTGCACCCCATGGGTTGGGATGCCTTTGGCTTACCCGCGGAGAACGCCGCTATAAAAAATAAAATTCATCCTTCAATCTGGACTAAAATTAATATTCAAAAGATGAAGGACACCCTAACCAACATGAGTATCAGTTATGATTGGGACAGAGAAATAGCCACCTGCGATCCTGATTATTACAAGTGGACTCAGTGGATATTTTTGCAATTATACAAAAAAGGATTAGCTTATAAGAAAAAAGCAGTAGTTAACTGGTGTCCTTCCTGTAATGTAGTATTGGCTAATGAACAAGTAATAGACGGAAAATGTTGGAGGTGTGATTCCGAAGTTGTTAAAAAAGAGTTATCCCAATGGTTTTTCAAGATTACTGAATATGCCCAGAGATTACTCGATGATATAAAATGCTTAGAGGAATGGCCAGAAAAAGTATTAACTATGCAGAGAAATTGGGTAGGCAGGAGCGAGGGAGCAAGGATTGAATTTCCCATAAAAGGGAGTGATAAAACTATTCCGGTTTTTACTACCCGACCCGACACTCTCTATGGAGCAACTTATTTTCTATTGTCTCCCGAACATCCCATAACAGAAGAGATAATAAAAGATTCTCCCTATAAAGATGAGGTTCAGAGTTTCAAAGAGAAGGTAAGTAAAGAGAGTGCTATAGATAGACTATCAGGGGCACTGGAAAAAATGGGATGCTTTACCGGTAAATATGTGATAAATCCTATTAATAACGAGGAAATCCCCATCTGGTTGGCAAATTATGTGTTAATGGATTATGGAACAGGTGCGGTAATGGCAGTTCCGGCTCATGACCAAAGGGATTTCGAGTTTGCTAAAAAATATGATTTACCAATAAGAATAGTTATTCAGCCAGAGGGCAAAAAATTTACCTCTGATACAATGGATGCTGCTTTTGACGAAGAAGGCATTATGGTTAATTCCGGCCGATTTGATGGATTACCAAGTAGCAAGTCATTGGATGTTATAATTGATTACCTGATTAAAAAAGGGTCTGGAGAGAGAGAGGTTAATTACAAATTAAGAGATTGGCTTATTTCGCGTCAGCGTTATTGGGGCGCACCTATTCCTATGATTTACTGTTCCGATTGTGGGATGGTTCCCCTGCCTGAAAGCGATTTACCGGTTTTACTGCCGGAAGATGTTGATTTCAGGCCCAAAGGTATGTCACCACTGGCAAGCAGTAAAGAATTTGTCAATACAATTTGTCCAAAATGCGGTAAAGAAGCTAAAAGAGAAACAGACACTATGGATACTTTTGTCTGTTCTTCCTGGTACTACCTTAGATTTTGTTCTCCTAAAATTGTTACGGCGCCATTTGATGCTGAAGAATTAAGATACTGGATGCCGGTAGACCAGTATATCGGTGGAGTAGAGCACGCCATACTGCATTTACTATATTCTCGGTTTTTTACGAAAGCTCTATATGATATGGAATATGTCAATTTTAAAGAACCATTTAAAAGGCTCTTTACTCAGGGGATGGTCTGTAAAGATGGGGCAGCGATGTCTAAATCAAAAGGTAATATAGTTAATCCGGGAAAAATATTTTCAAAATTCGGTATCGATGCTACCAGGGTAATGATGCTGTTTGCCGGTCCTCCGGAAGTAGATATGGAATGGACGGATAAAGGGATGGAGGGAGCGTCTCGATTCTTGAATCGAGTTTGGCGGTTAATCTACAATAATATTGGTTGTTTTAAAAAGCCAAAAAATAAAGAAGAAGTTTCCCCGGAAGATATAAGCGTAGAAGTTAAAAAAATAAGGCAGAAGACTCACCAAACCATAAAAAAGGTTACCGAAGATATCGAAGAAAGATTTCACTTTAATACCGCTATTAGTGCCATTATGGAATTAGTCAATGAAGTATACAAATTTCAGTTAGAAACAGAAGAAAAACAGGGGAAAGAAGGAGATGTATTTATTTTAAAAGAGACTTTGGAAATAATAGTCAGGCTTTTAGGTCCTATCGCTCCTCATTTTTCAGAAGAGCTATGGCAGGAGATGGGGAACAAAGAAAGCATTTATATGCAGCCCTGGCCTAAGTATGATAAGAAGATGCTAGAAGAAGAGGAAAAGCTAATTATAGTCCAAATAAATGGAAAACTAAGAGGGAAATTGACAGTTCCTGCATCTTACGATGATGAGAAAATAAAAGAGGAAGCACTTTCTCTGCCAAAAATACAAGAAAAAATTAAAGGCAAAAAGATTATAAAAGTTATTGTTGTTTCTGGGAAACTGGTAAATATTGTGATAAAATAATAAAAAATAGCGTAGAGCGTTTAGCGTATAGCGGATAGGATAAGCAGTCGTTAGTATTTAGTGAATAGTATTTAGTAATATAACGAAAAATGAAAAGCGCAAAATGCAAAACTATAACTTAAAATTAAAAATTGAGAGAAAAAGTTTTGAGTTTTAAATTATGGTTTTTCGCTTTTCGCTTTAAGTTTTTAGTTTAATCAGGGCAAGCTCTTGTTAATACAAAACTATACGCTATACTATATACTAACGACTATTCACTAACGACTAAATTGACTGGTTGGAAGATTTTACAAATATTATTTTAAATTAAAGAAGGGAGAAATTTTTTAATGGCTACTTTTGGTGATTTAAACAGTTTTATCGGTATTGGCAGATTAACCAGAGACCCGGAACTAAGATATACACCCGGCGGGAAAGGAGTATGTAAGTTTGGCATTGCCATAAACAGAACATATCGAAATCAGGAAGGAAATAATATAGAGGAAGTTCTCTTTATTAATGTAACAACCTGGGGTAAGCAGGCGGAAAATGTTTCACAGTTTTTAAAAAAAGGCAGAAGGGTGGCTATAAGCGGCGAATTAAGGTCTAATAGTTGGCAGGACAAAGAAGGAAACAAGAGAACTTCTTTTGAAATTAACGCCAGAACTGTGCAATTTTTAGATTTAGTGAAAGATACAGGTGCTGCAAAAGAAGGTCCCGCAGAGAGCGAAGAAAATGTTTCTGATGAACCAATAAATGAAGACACTTCAATAGCAGAAGAAGATATTCCTTTTTAAACCAGTATATAGTACATGGTATTTAGTTTATAGTGAAGAAATAAAAAAATAGAAATTAGAAGCCCGAAGATTTTATAAAAGGTAGCGTAGAGAGCGTACAATTAGTTTGTTGGTTAGTTAGTTAAAGATTTAGGATTAATAACCCAGCAAATTAAATTGGCCAGCAGACCGGTGGATCAGAACACTAATTAAATAAAACTAAATACTAACGACTAATTTAATTGGTGAATTGGGAAATTGGTGGATTGATGAATTCAACATAATCGGTAAGTCGATTATGTTGAATATTTTTGCAAAATTCCTAAATATTATGCTAATATTATTATGTGATTATTATAGACAAAGAAAAAGAGAGATGTTATAATATCACTTGCATAGAAAAAAAGAAATAAATGGGCGGGTAGCTCAGTTGGGAGAGCACTGGTTTTACAAGCCAGGGGTCACAGGTTCAAGCCCTGTTCCGCCTACCATTTTTTAATAAAAACGTAAAGGGGCCGTAGTGCAGCTTGGTTTAACACGCCTGCCTGTCACGCAGGAGATCGCGAGTTCAAATCTCGTCGGCCCCGCCATTTTTTGATAATATTATTATGTAAGGCGATTATAAATATAACTGCCGAGATAGCTCAGTCGGTAGAGCAGTGGACTGAAAATCCACGTGTCCCCAGTTCAATTCTGGGTCTCGGCACCAGGTTTATTGCGGAAATAGCTCAGTGGTAGAGCATCGCCTTGCCAAGGCGAGGGTCGCGGGTTCAAATCCCGTTTTCCGCTCCATCTTTATAAAAATTTAAATCAGGCGGCATCGCCAAGTGGTAAGGCAGAGGACTGCAAATCCTTCATCCTCGGTTCGAATCCGAGTGCCGCCTCCATTGAGTTTTTAATTTGAGTAATTATTAGAGGTGCCAGTAGATGGGCGGTTAATTCAGCGGTAGAATGCTTGCTCGACGCGCAAGAAGTCACTGGTTCGAATCCAGTACCGCCCACCATTTTAAAATCAAAAGATAAAATAAGATTGCGTAGAAAACAGTAGATTACAGCTTTTTTAAAGAGAGTAGATATTAATAAAGATGTGAGTGTCTGCATAAAAGTTTAATCGAATACCCTTTCTACAGTAATTCCTAATTTGAAATTCTACAAAGATGAATAGGATTAGGCGGGTAATATCCGATAGAATTTTTATAAGCGGGTTTTAGTTAATTTATAGATATTAACTTTAACTGAAAAAGGTGGAACCGCGAGATTATTATATTAAACTTCTCGTCCTTTTCTGATACAGGACAAGAAGTTTTTTGTTTAATTATAAGGAGGTAGGCATTATGCCAAATATTAAAGTTGTTTTATTAGATGGTTCGGAAATAAAATTGAATAAAGGGGCTACTTTATATGATGCTGCTGTCAAAATAAGCCAAAAATTAGGTAAAGAGGCAATTGCCGGTGTAGTAAACGGAGTAGAAAAGGATTTGAATTATGTTCTTAAGGATAATGACCGGATTGAGATTATAACTTTTGCCTCGCCTGAAGGCGAAGAAATTTATCATCATAGCAGTTCACATATTATGGCTCAAGCGGTAAAGGAATTATTCCCCCAGGTGAAACTGGCCATTGGACCAGCCATTAAGGACGGTTTCTATTATGATTTTGATTTAGACCGTTCCTTTACTCCGGAGGATATAGTACTTATTGAGAAAAAGATGAAAGAGATAGCAGGTAGAAATCTCCCTTTAATAAGGACAGAGATATGCAAAAAAGATGCCAAAAAATTATTTAAAGAACAAGAAGAAGATTATAAAACAGAACTCCTTAAGGATATAGAAGATGATATGGTTACCTTGTATCAGCAGGGGGACTTTATTGATTTATGCAGAGGCCCACATATTCCTTCTACCGGGAAGTTAAAAGCTTTTAAACTTTTAAGTATTGCCGGAGCATACTGGAGGGGAAATGAAAAAAATAAGATGCTGCAGCGTATTTACGGGATCTCGTTCGATAAAAAATCCGAACTGGACAATTATTTAAAATTAATCGAAGAAGCAAAAAGGAGAGACCATCGAAAATTAGGAAAAGCCTTAGATTTATTCAGCTTTCATGATGAGGGAGTCGGTTTTCCTTTCTTTCATCCTAAGGGAATGGTCTTAAGAAATATCCTGGAGGATTACTGGAAAGAAGAACATTATAAGGGTGGTTATACCGAAATCAAAACCCCGGCTATCTTAAATAAGTCATTATGGGTAAAATCCGGGCATTGGGATCATTATAAGGAAAATATGTATTTTACCAAGATAGATGAAGAAGATTATGCTATTAAACCGATGAATTGTCCCGGAGGAATTTTGATTTATAAAACCACTCTTCACAGTTATAGAGATTTACCGCTTAGAATGGGGGAATTAGGGTTAGTGCATAGACATGAGTTATCCGGGGTGCTTCACGGACTCTTTAGGGTAAGGTGTTTTACCCAGGATGATGCTCATATATATATGACTCCGGAGCAGATTAAAGACGAGATAAAAGGAGTAATCGATTTAACCGATAGGATGTATAAAACTTTTAGCTTCTCCTATCGCGTAGAATTAAGCACTAAACCGGAAAACGCTATGGGCTCTGATGAAATTTGGGAAAAAGCTACCAGTAGTCTGGAAGAAGCTTTAAAAGAGAAAAAGATAGATTATATTATAAATGAAGGTGATGGGGCATTTTACGGTCCAAAAATAGATTTCCATTTACAGGATTGTTTGGGAAGAAACTGGCAGTGTGGTACCATCCAGTTAGATTTTATTATGCCGGAAAAATTTGACCTTTACTATATTAACAAAGAAGGAAATAAGGAAAGACCGGTTATGCTGCACCGAACTGTTCTGGGAAGTATAGAGAGATTTATCGGTATACTTATCGAAAATTATGCAGGAGCATTTCCTTTGTGGTTAGCCCCTGTTCAGGTAAGATTAATGCCCATTGCTGATAGGCATATTGAGTATGGCAAAAATATAATGAATGAATTAAGTAAATATAATATAAGGGTAGAATTAGACGAGATTAATGATAAAATTGGGGCTAAGATAAGAAAAGCTGAGATGGAAAAGATTCCCTATATGCTGATATTCGGAGATAAGGAGGTAGAAGAGGATCTTGCTTCAGTAAGGAAGAGAGGAAAAGGAGACTTGGGAAGGATAAAATTAACCAAGTTTATCGAAGATGCTTTAAAAGAGGTCGAAGAAAAAACCTTGTTTTAAGATTAGTTAGTAAATATAATTCGAATAAGTGAATATAATTAGATAGATAGGAAGTTCAGTACCTTTCTTTACGCGATACGTGGTACTATATACTCGATACTGATTGATGTATTGACTATGAACAAAGAATATGTTATAGTTTTTTAAAATTATGAAGGCTTGAGTATATTTTAGGGAAATTTAATAGTTATATTTTTTTATCTATTAGAATTAGTAAAATGATATTCTAAAGTTGAGCTAAAAACTAATTTAAAATGTATAGAAATTGACATATTGCTCATCTTTAAGCGGTGTAAAGGAGGAAAATAGGAATTAAGTCAACACCAAAGTTAAGAATAAATCAAGAAATTAGAGCAGAGAAGATTAGGCTGATAGATTTTGAAGGTAAACAGGTAGGGGTAGTAAGTAAAAAGGAGGGTCTTGAACTTGCCGAAAAGAGCAACCTTGACTTAGTTGAAGTTGCGCCAGAAGCTAAACCTCCGGTTTGTAGGATTATTGATTACGGAAAATATAAGTACTTAGTGGACAAAAAAAATAAGACCGGGAAGAAGAAACAGAAAAGCGGTGGAATGAAAGAAATAAAGATGCGCCCTAATATCGGAGAACATGATTACAATTTTAAGGTAAAAAATCTATGTAAATTTTTAGAAGAAGGTAACCAAGTGAAAATTACTATAATGTTTAGAGGGCGAGAGATGAATTATGTAGATTTAGGAAGAAAATTATTAGAACGTATAATTGAAGACACTAACGAAATAGCTAAAGTTTTAAAGGAACCAAAATTAGAAGGGCGAAATATGACTTTAGTTTTAATGCCAAAATAATTAAATATTGCTAAGGGAGAAGTAAGATATATGCCCAAAATGAAGACACATAAGAGTTCAGCAAAAAGATTTAAGGTAAGTAGTTCAGGTAAGATAATAAGGTCAAAGGCTTATAAAAGTCATATTATGACTAAAAAGACTGCAAAACGCAAGAGAAATCTAAGGAAAGATACTACGGTTAGCAGTGCTGAGGTAAAAAATATTAAAGTATTGTTACCTTATTCTTAATATTTTCTTAAATATTACAACATTGTTTTTCCCATTCCGCACTTAATATGGAATTCATAAGCAGGGGCACGATGCATCGTACCCAAAGGGACCAGAAGATAAAAGAAGAATAGAATCGCGCTGTAGTTTGCACTCATGAAAGTGGATGCGGGAATAACATAAAAAAACAATTCGGATATAAAAAGATAAGGGGTGAATGGTATGCCAAGAGCGACAAATAGTGTTGCCTCAAGAAGAAGAAAAAATAAAGTATTAAAATTAACCAAAGGATATTGGGGAGCAAAAAGCAAACTTTATCGTACTGCTCATGAATCTATGATGAAGGCGCTTTCTTATGCCTATAGAGATAGAAGAGCGAGAAAAAGAGATTTTAGGGGTTTGTGGATAACCAGAATTGGTATTGCTGCCAGAAACGAAGGAATATCTTATAATAAATTTATAAGAGGTTTAAAGGTTGCAGGAGTAGAAATCAATCGGAAAATGTTAGCTGAATTAGCAGTAAGAAATCATGAAGCATTTGTTAGCGTGGTGAAAGTAGCTAAAGAAAGCGTAAATTAAGTTTATTTTTATACATATTAATATCTGTACAATATTTTGCTAAAAGTTATAATAAAGATAAGTAGGTTATAACTAACTTAATATTTAACCCGGATAAGCAATAACCGAAATTCACTTTAGAACTGCAGGCTGAAATTTTAAAAAAGTAAGTTTTGCCAGCACTCCACTGTTACAAGGAGGAAAGTACGGATTTGCTTAATAAAAAGCAGGTCAAAAAGGGTGGTACCGCGGAAAAGGTTAATAATTTTCGTCCCTTTACCAGGCGAAGAAAATTATAAACCTTTTTTTATTTTATCAAGGGCTATTAATGATGAGGAGGGGATACTATTGGAAAACAAAATAAAAGAAATCAAAAAGAAAATTGTTTCTGAATTAAATAGGATTAAGGATTTAAAAGATATTGAAAAATTAAGAGTAGAATGTTTGGGCAGAAGAGGGGTGGTAACTCTCCTATTGAGAAAATTAGGAATGCTTTCTCCCGAGGAAAGACCAAAGGCTGGGCAGTTATTGAACCAAACAAAAGGAGAGATTGAAGAGTTGCTCAAGACAAAAGAAGTAGAAATAGAAAAACTGGAGAGCGAAAAAAAATTACAAGGAGAAGGTGTTGATATTACTTTTCCGGGCAGAAAAATAGATAAAGGAACCATTCATCCCATTAATTTAGTACTAAGAGAGATTGAGGAAATTTTTTTGAGTTTAGGATTTAAGATGGAAGAGGGTCCGGAAGTAGAGTTAGATTATTATAACTTTGAGGCACTTAATATTCCTAAAGACCATCCTGCCAGAGATGATCAGGATTCTTTCTATATTACCAAAGATATTCTCCTCCGTCCACAGACTTCTCCTGTACAAATCCGCACGATGGAAAATCAGAAACCGCCGGTTAGAATTATTGCAACAGGAAAATGTTATAGACGCGATGCCACTGATAGCACTCATTCACCCATGTTTCACCAGATAGAGGGGCTGGCAGTGGACAAAGACATTACCTTTGGAGATTTAAAAGGAATATTAACGGTTTTTGTACATAGAATGTTTGGTAAGGATAGGAAAGTAAGATTTAGGCCGGGATATTTTCCATTCGTTGAACCGGGAGCCGAAGTGGATGTATCTTGTTTATTATGTGAAGGTAAGGGATGTAGATCTTGTGGCTATGTCGGCTGGTTAGAAATTATGGGAGCAGGATCAGTACATCCAAGAGTTTTAGAGATGGTTGGTTATGATCCGGAAGAATATTCAGGCTTTGCCTTTGGAATGGGCGCAGAAAGAATTGCTATGCTGAAATATGGTATAAATGATATCCGGTTATTTTTTGAAAATGATTTAAGATTTTTAAAACAATTCTAAATTAGTATATAGTATTTCGTATATCGTGAAAAAAATAGAAGTCAGGAGTTAGAATCCAGTAGTCAGAAGAAAGAAAAAGAGCAATATGAAAAAAGTTTTGAATTTTGAACTATGGGTTTTAACTTTTCGCTTTGAATTTTTAGTTTTAGCTTTGTAGACGTTCAATGCTTAGCGACCGATAAGATAAATGGCTCATTTGTAATCCTATAATCTTTACGATATACGATATACGATATACGATATACGAAACAGGGAGGGAGAGAAAATGCAGGTTTCTTATAATTTATTAAAAGAATATATTGATATAGATATATCGGCTGGAGAGCTTGCTAAAAGATTGACTATAAATGGCATAGTTTTAGAGAGGATGGAAAAAATATCTACTAAGATAGAAAAAGTAATAGTGGGCAGGATAACTGCTATAGATCAACATCCTGAAAATAAAAAATTATCTGTTTGTCAGGTAGACATAAAAGAGGAAGTACTTCAAATAATTTGCGGGGCAAAAAATATGAAGGTTTCTGATAAAGTAGTAGTTGCTTTGGAAGGAGCAAAATTACCCCAGATAGGAATTATCAAAAGTAAGAAATTTAAAAATGTTTTATCTTCAGGGATGCTCTGCTCAGCTTCTGAACTGGGTATTGAACCGGGGGAATCACCCGGAATATTAATTTTAGAAGAAGATGCTGTTTTGGGGGAAGATATAAGGAAAATAATAAAGTTTGACGACACTATATTTGATTTTGAAATACATTCTAATCGTCCTGATTTAATGAGCATAATAGGAATAGCCAGAGAAGTAGCAGTAATTACAGATAATAAACTTAAAACTCCCGAAATAAAGATAAAAGAAGAAGATGAAAGAATTGAAAAAGATATTACTGTGAAAATTGAGGCAGAAGATTTATGTCCTCGTTATACCGGAAGAGTAATAAAAAATATTACAGTGGGAGAATCGCCTTTATGGTTAAAATGGAAGTTAAAATTATTAGGGGCGAGACCAATAAATAATATAGTAGACATTACTAATTTTATAATGATGGAGACAGGACAGCCGCTTCATGCTTTTGATCTTGATTTGATTAAAGGGAAGACTATTATAGTTAGAAGAAGCAGAACGGGAGAAACTATCTGTACTTTAGATGATGTTGAAAGACAGTTACCTTTCAAGAGTTTGGTTATCGCTGATATAGAAGAACCTATAGCCCTTGCCGGAATAATGGGAGGAAAGCATTCTGAAATTGATCAAAACACTAAAAATGTATTTTTAGAATCAGCATATTTTAGTTCAGTAAATAATCGAAGAAGTACTGCGAAATTTGGCTTAAGAACTGAGGCTTCAAACAGATTTGAAAAGGGGATAGATAAAGAAGTGCAAATATACGCCCTGGATCGGGCTGCTGATTTGATAAATAAGATTGCTATGGGGAAAATAAGCTCGGGGAAAATCGATACAAATAAAAAATTATATCAACCTTGCAAGATAAATTTAAGGATAAAAAGAGTAAATAGAATATTGGGACAGCTTCTAGATAAAGATGAATCTAAAACAAAGAATAAAATTATTAATATTTTAAATAAATTAGAATTTAAAGTAGTAGAAGGTAAGGGAGAATATATCGAAGTAATTCCCCCTTCTTTTAGAGGAGATGTGGAAAGAGAAATAGATATAATTGAAGAAATTGCTCGTATTTATGGTTACGATAAGATAAAACCTACTCTCTTTAACCATACCATAGCCCAAGAGGGAAAGAATTTCCGATTCAAGGTAATTGATCAGGCAAGGGAAACATTAATCGGTTGTGGTTTAAATGAAGTGATAACTTATAGTTTTATTTCTCCTGACATATTTGATAGAATAAGAATACCCGAAGGGCATAAATTAAGGAATGCCATAAAAATTAAAGACCCTATGACCAAGGACCATTCTTTAATGCGGACCTCTTTAATTTCAAGTTTGTTAGAAGTTATTAAATGGAATACTAATCGACAAGCAGAGTTGGTTAAAATATTTGAAGTAGGTAAAATATACTTACCTTGTCCTGAAAAACCAAATTCCTTGCCTCAAGAGAAATTAATAATAGCCGGAGCAATAAATAAGATCGGTCGGGGAGATATTTGGGAAAAATCACTTTCTTTAGATATTTTTGATATTAAAGGTATAATCGAGACAGTTTTTCAGGGCTTAAAAGTGGAAATTTGGGAAGTAGTCCCTGGAAATCATCCTGCTTTTCATCCTCTACGGAATGGCAAGATTATTATGGGAGGAGAAGAAGTAGGTATTTTTGGCGAGATACATCCGGAAGTAATAAACAACTATCGTATCCCCGGGAAAGTGAATTGGTTTGAGATTGATTTTGAAAATTTATTACCCCACGTTCCCTCAGATATCAAATATTGTGTTTTACCAAAATATCCTTCAGTCGAGAGAGATTTGGCCGTGATAATAAAAGAAGAAATACTTTCTGTTGATATTATTAAAACGATAAAATCTATCGATGAAAAGTTAATTAAAAAAGTTACTTTGTTTGACATATTTAAAGGAAAGCAAATTGGTGATAGTTTTAAGAGTTTAGCTTACTCTGTGGTTTTTCAAGCCGAAGACCGTACTTTGACCGACCATGAGGTGGGAAATACGTTTAAAAAAATCAGAGAAAAGCTAATGGTGAAGTTTGACGCTAAAATAAGAGAGTGAGAGAAGCTAATAGCGCTAAAGTGTAAAGCGAAAAGCGCAAAATGCAAAACTATAACGCAAAGCTAAAAACTAGGAAAATAGTTTTGAATTTTGAATTATGGTTTTTAGTTTTTCTGCCTGTGCGTTGCACGCAGACAGGTCGCTTTAAGTTTTTAATTTATAATACTATCCTATACGCTATATTTATGGAGAGTAAGCAGGGGAATATTTATGTCGATAAATTGGATAGATGTATCAATAATGATAATAATCTTATTAAATATGATTATTGGAATACGTCGCGGCATTATCAGAGGAATAATAAATTTAATAGGATTTATTACTGCTATTTTTCTGGCAATTTTTTGGTTTAAAGAGGTTGGAGAGTATATAAGTGCACATAGCCAACTAAGCAAGGAAATAGCAAACATATTAGGTTTTGCTCTAATATTTTTAGGAGTATATCTAATCGCGCGAACTATTGAAATATTTTTAAAAAAATTATTTTCCTTATTGTTTGTTTCCTGGATCGATGGTTTGGGAGGAGCTTTGTTTGGTTTAACCAAAGGTTCTTTAATAGTGGGAATTTTATTAGTTATTATTACCTATATTCCTTTACCAGTTTTTTTGAAGGAACAGTTAGAAAGTTCGTTTTTGGCCAATAGATTTGCGGTTATGACCACCATTGTCTACGATTATTTAAAGGATTGGCTGCCTTTAAGCATTCAGTTTAACACAGAAGAATTTCTTAAAAAATTCCATCTTAATTTATTTGTTTTAAAAGATACTGCAAAATATTTCATTAATATTTAATCTTCTAAAAAGAATATAATGATTTTTGCTATTTTATAATTTAAAAAAAGGTGAGATATATCTTGGATGAACATACATTATCGGTTTTAGAATTTTCAAAAATTAAAAATCAATTAAAGGAAAAAACATCCACTGCTACTGGTGAATTAATCGTAGAAAATATCACTCCCAAGATTGATTTGCAGCAAATTATTAATACTCAAAGAGAAACTACCGAAATGCGAGAAATTATTTCTTACGACGGAACCCCTCCTTTTTCCAGATTAGAAGACATTAGTAGTGAATTAAAAAGATCTGCAATTATAGGATCTATCCTTGATGCAAAAAAGATTGTAAAAATATTAAAAGTTTTAAAAACTTCTCGCTTGATTAAAAACTTTCTATTGAAAACCAAAGAAAAATATCCTTTAATTAGAGAGAGAGCAGAAAAAATACGAATTTTTTCCGAATTAGAGAAAGAAATAATTCAGTGTATTGATGAGGATGGAGTAGTTTTAGACCAAGCGAGCCCAGAATTAGGGAAGATTAGAAGAGATATAATAAAAAAAGAACAAGCCCTGAAAAATAAATTGGAAACCATTATCAGGTCTTCCCGTTTTGCCGCTATTATTCAAGAACCTTTAATAACTGTAAGGCAAAATAGGTACGTTATACCTGTAAAGCAAGAAAAAAAAGCAAAATTTCCCGGAATAGTTCACGATAAATCTGATAGCGGAGCTACTTTATTTATTGAACCCTTTGTAGTGGTAGAGTTAAATAATTTACTCCGTCAATTAATTAAGGATGAAGAACAAGAGATATTAAAAATTCTGCAAAGAATAACCTCCCTTGTTGGAGAAAGAGCACAAGAGATTAATGATAGTGTTTTGAGTCTGGGTGAAATTGATTTTATTTATGCCCGAGCAGTATTGGCTGATAAAATGAAGGCAGTAGAACCAATATTAAACCAAGATGGTTTTTTTATTCTTATCCAAGCAAGACACCCCTTGTTACAAGGTCCTGTCGTTCCCATTAATATAAATTTGGGAAAAACTTTTAATATTTTAGTAATTACTGGTCCCAATACAGGAGGCAAGACAGTTACTTTGAAAACCATGGGTATTCTTACTCTTATGGCTCAATGTGGATTACATATTCCCGCTGCGGAAGGGAGCGAAGTTTCCATTTTCAAAAAGATATTCTGCGATATAGGGGACGAACAGAGTATAGAACAAAATTTAAGCACCTTTTCTTCTCATATGAAGAATATAGTTCAAATTTTAAGGGAAGCTGATTCTGAATCTCTTGTATTACTTGATGAATTAGGTGCAGGCACAGATCCTACAGAGGGAGCAGCTTTAGGTATGGCAGTTTTAGATTTCTTAAGTAAAGAGAGATCCAGGGTAATAGCAACTACTCATCATGATTCTTTAAAGACCTATGCATATTTAACCAAAGGAGTATGTAATGCCCGTGTTGAATTTGATGAAGAAACCTTAAAACCGACATTTGAGATTTCTATCGGATTACCCGGCAAGAGCTGCGCTTTTATAATTGCCCAAAAATTAGGTTTAGCTCCGGAAGTTGTTTCTCAGGCTCAGAGCTTTTTATCTCAGGAAAAAATTAAAGCAGATAATTTGATTGAAAAGATTGAAGAAGACAGAAAACTAATTGAGAAGGAAAAAAATCTGATAGAAGCGGCTAAAGAAGAGAGTATCGAAATTAGAGATAAATTAAAAAAAGAATTAAACAAAATTGAGGAGAATAAAAAGGAAATAATTCTAAAAACTTATCTGGAAGCAGAAAAGATATTAAAGGAAACTCAGAATAAGGCTGAAAAAATAATAGAGAGATTGAATAAAAAAAAGGTTTTAATTGAAGAATCCAAAGGTCCTTTATTAGAACAAATGCAAGCAATTAGTAAAGAAATACAAGATGAGATAGTAAAGATAAAGCCGGAGAAAAAGTTAATTAAAAATCAAAATATTAAAATAGGAGATTATGTATTAGTTAAGAGTTTGAATAAGAAAGGGATAATACTTTCTATTTCTACCAAAAGTAAAAAATGCAAGATTCAAATTGATAATATGAAAATGCTGATCTCAATTTTCGATATAGAAAAAGTAGATAAACTTGATAAGGTACCGGAAGAATACAGCCATATTGGAAATAATTTTAATAGAGGTTTAAGCGGAAGGGATAGTTTTTCTTTATCTAAAATAAAAACTTTTAGAAATGAGATTTCTATTCGTCAATTAACTATTGAAGAAGCACGGCCTGTGTTAGAAAAATATTTAGATGACGCTTATCTGTTGGGAGTTTCTCCGGTGTACATAATTCATGGGAAAGGTAAAGGCATTTTGAGAGACGAAGTAAAAAAAATGTTAGATAAAATTCCTTATATTAAATCATTCAGGACTGGAGATACAAAAGAAGGAGGAATGGGAGCTACAGTTGCGTACCTGGAGAAGTAATCATTTATCTTGTTCTTTATATTTTTCTCTGAGCTTTTCTATTAAAGATTGAAGAGTTTCTTTCTTTTCTTCAATCTTTTCTTCAATCTTTTCTTCAGTTTCTGTGGGTTTTTCTTCGTATTTTTCCTTAATTTCTTCAATTGCTTCGTAATAGGGTTTCTTAATTTCCGGATATTCTTCTGTTTTTGGTATTTCAAAATATTTTTGATGAACTGTACAATAGGATATAGGTTCTGAGCCTTTTATAAAAGTTACTGTTAATATTTCCGGACAAGAGTCAGTAGGTAAAAGCCCGGATTCTTTACAAACAGATAATTTAGTTATTTTATCTGGCTGCAAAAAATCATTTTTTTCATTATTTTCAAGGGCATTTTTCATAAATTTAGCCCAAATCGGGGCAGCAACCACTCCACCAGTCATTTTATTACCCAAAGGCTTTCTATCATCATTTCCAATATAAACCGCAGTAACCAAATCCGGAGTAAAACCAATAAACCAGGCATCAACAAAATCATTGGTAGTACCGGTCTTTCCTGCTGCCGGTCTACCTATCTTCGCATTCCAACCAGTTCCCCTTTCTATTACTCCCTTCATCAAGTCTATAAGCACATAGCAAGTCTCTTCTTTAAATACTTCCTTTTTTTGAGTAATGTTCTCTTTTATAATTTTACTTTTATTATCTTCTATTCGAGTGATAGACACAGGATCAATCTTTACTCCCAAATTGGCAATAGTAGCATAAGCGGAAGCAATTTCCAAAGGGGTTATTTCTGAAGTACCCAAAGCCAAAGAAAGATCCGAGCGAAGTTCACTTGTTATTCCTGCTTTATGAGTATAATTTATAACTTTTTTTATTCCCACTTGTTCTAATAATTTTACTCCTACTACATTTATAGATTGTTCAAACGCTTCTCTGAGAGTAACTGGTCCGCTAAATTCTTTTTCGTAATTTTCAGGAGACCAACCATTTTCGAAAGTAACCGGAGAATCATCTATAATATTACTGGGAGTAAACCCATTATCTAAGGCAGTAAGGTAAATAAATGGTTTAAAAGCTGAACCGGGTTGACGGTAAGCTTGAGTTGCTCTATTAAATTTACTTTCTACAAAATCTTTTCCTCCTACCATTGCCTTAATATGACCGGTCTGAGGTTCAATGGCTATTATTGCTCCCTCATATCCAGATTCTTGAAGTGCTTTTTCAGCAAAATATTGCATCTCTAAATCTAAGGTGGTATAAATTTTTAATCCACCTTTATAAACTACATTAGCTCCATATTCTTCTAAAAGTTGAGAAAGAATAAAAGTGGAAAAATAGGGAGCTGTAGATTTATCTCTTTTATTATTATAATCAAGTTCCAGGGGGCTTTGTTTGGCTTTTTCCATATCATCTTTAGATATGTAATGCAATTTAAACATTCTGTCTAATATTATATTTCTTCTTTTTAAGGACACTTCCTGATTAAGAATTGGTGAGTAATAAGAAGGTCCACGGGGGATTCCTGCGAGCAATGCACATTCTACAAGATTTAAATCTTGTACATTTTTATTAAAGTACATATTAGCAGCAGATTGTACTCCATAGGCACCATGTCCAAAGTATATTTCATTTAAATACATTTCTAAAATTTCATCTTTGGTGAAAGATCGTTCTATTTGTAAAGCCAACAAAATGTCTTTTAATTTTCTATTAAAGCTAATTTCTCGAGTGAGAAAAGTGTTTATAGCCAATTGTTGGGTTATTGTGCTGCCTCCATGGGGTTTAGCCCCTTTTTCTAATTGTAAAATTATATTTTTAAAGTTTTCCCATTGAGCACGCACGATTCCCCGCAAACTTATTCCTTTATGTTTATAAAAGTCCGAATCCTCAATAGCAATAGTGGCATTAATTAAATTCGAAGGAATCTTGGAAAGTGGAACTGGATTTCTGTTTTCCTGATAAAATTCGGTGATAATTTCACCATTAATATCATACACTTTGCTATTTATAGCATCTAAGAATTTATTTTCTTGTACCATTTCTGATATTTTCTGATTATTAAGAGTAGACAGCCCGATAAAAGTAATAGAAAATGTCAGGGTAAAAATTATAATTACCAATAATATTTTTTTAGATAAAGGAATATAATAAGATTTTTTTGGTTTATTTTTTGGTGACAAAATAAAACTCCCTTTTGTTCGTATATCGTATTTCGTGTGTGTTAAACTAAAAACTTATAGCGACCTGTCTGCGTGCAACGCACAGGCAGAAAAACTAAAAATCATAATTCAAAACCTTTTTCTTAGTTTTAAGTTTTGAGTTATAGTTTTGCGTTTTTTGCTTAACGCTTTACGCTTCTGTATAGTATTATACCATATAATTTTATTAAAATTAAAACAGTATTTTATTCCAACTCTTTTAAAATAAAATAAACTATGTTATAATTTCAAAAATTAAATAGGTTTATTGTCGGGATATTTTAATATGATTAAACTTAACTATATAATTCGTGTAGCCATGATTGCAGCGATTTACGTGGTTCTTAATATTATATTTGCTTCAATAAGTTATGGCCCTGTACAAGTAAGGATTGCAGAAGCTTTAACAGTACTACCTTTTATTGATCCTTCTGCAATTATTGGATTATTTGTGGGTTGTATCTTAGCAAATATTTTAGGTCCGGTGGGTATGGTGGACATTATTGGTGGAAGTTTTTGTACCCTGGTCGCTGCTTATTTGACCTCTAAAATGAAGAATCCTAAATTAGCTCCCCTTCCTCCTGTTCTAATAAACGCTTTTGGAGTTAGTATTTATTTGCATTTACTCTTTGACTTACCCTATTGGATAACTGTATTATATATTGGAATAGGGGAGGTCATTGCTTGCTATATCTTGGGCTATCCCTTATTGATTTTATTAATTAAGAACAAAAAGAGATTAGGTTTGGAATAACGAACAAAAAAGAAGAGAATGAATTGTAATTAAAAATATTTAATGTTTTTATTCTGCGAATCGGGGTAATTGGTTATGGATATTAAGGAAGAATTAAAGATAATTAAAAGAGGCACAAAAGAAATAATCTCCGAAGAAGAATTGATCAAAAAAATAGAAAAATCAAGAAAAGAAAAAAGACCTCTTCGGGTTAAGCAAGGATTTGATCCTAATGCACCGGATATACATTTGGGACATACGGTGGGTCTAAGAAAAATGAGACAATTTCAAGATCTGGGACATGATATTTATTTTTTGATTGGCGATTTTACCGGAATGATAGGCGATCCAAGCGGTAAATCAGTAACCAGAAAACAGTTAACGGAAGAAGAAGTCAAGAAAAATGCGGAGACTTACAAGAAACAAGTTTTTAAAATATTAAATCCGGAAAAAACCAAAGTAGTATTTAATAGTCATTGGCTGGGAAAGCTTTCTTTCTCGGAAGTTTTAAAAGTGTGTTCAAAATATACAGTTGCCCGTATGTTAGAAAGAGATGATTTTTCAACCAGGTACAAAGAAGGTAGACCGATAGGTATCCACGAATTTATGTACCCTTTAATGCAGGGCTATGACTCCGTCGCTATACAGGCAGACATTGAATTGGGAGGTACAGATCAGAAATTTAATCTATTAGTGGGCAGAGATATTCAAAGGGAATTTAATCAGGAACCGCAAATTATTATCACCCTACCTCTTCTTGAGGGAACAGATGGAGTAGAAAAAATGAGTAAAAGTCTTAATAATTACATTGGAATTGATGAATCTCCTCAAGAGATGTATGGTAAAGCTATGTCTGTCCCTGATAATCTTATGATTAGATATTTTGAATTGGTAACCGATGTTTCTTTAAATGAAATAGATAAGATAAAGATAGGCTTAGAGAGTAATGATTTACATCCTCGGGATGTGAAAAAGAGATTAGCCAGAGAAATTGTTAAACTTTATCACGGACAAAGTGCCGCAATTATGGCAGAAGAAGAATTTGAAAAGGTGTTTAGGGATAAACTTTATCCGGAAGAAATAAAAAAAATAATTTTAAAGAAAGATGATTTAAAAGAAGGAAAAATTTGGCTTATTAAGCTTATTGTCTTGTCTGGTATAGTAGATAGTAAAAGTGAAGCCCGTAGATTGATTGAGCAGGGTGGAGTAAGAATCAATGGAGAAAAGATAAGTGACTCCCATCTTGACTTGACTGTGGAAGAAGGCATGATTTTAAAAATCGGAAGATTAAATTTTATAAAATTATTTATTAAATAGTATATCGTATATAGTATGTCGTATTTCGTAGATAGTATATCGTTAGGATAAGAGAAACCAAGAATCAGAATAATCAGAGGAGATTTATTGCGATAATCCCATGCTTCTTTCTCTCTTTTATTTTCTTTACGATATACGACATACGAAATACGAAATACGAATCACCCCCTTGCATTTCCCCCCCGATTATACTATAATTATGATTGCCAGAAGAAGCAGGACAAAAAATATTAAATTTCTTTCCAAAATAGAAAAGAACCCTTGACAACCATCCCTAACTTTGTTAGTATGGAGTCTGTCACTTCTTAAGACTACTTTAGTTCTTTGAAAAATCTATAGTACCCAGCCAGATGTTTTTGATGTTTTATGTAAGACCCCCTTTCCCCAAAGGGGCGGTCTTTTGAAAAGATGGGGATGAAAGAGGGACTTGGATTTATTCTAAGTTCCTGGCTTATCCTCAGAAATACGGAGAGTTTGATCCTGGCTCAGGATAAACGCTGGCGGCGTGCCTAACACATGCAAGTCGAACGAGAAGCTGACTTCCGATTCCTTCGGGATGAAGAGGCCGGCAGAAAGTGGCGAACGGGTGAGTAACGCGTGGGTAATCTACCCTGCAAGCGGGGGATAACCCTCCGAAAGGAGGGCTAATACCGCATAATATCTTCACTTCCCAAGAAGAGAAGATTAAAGATGGCCTCTATACTATGCTATCGCTTCAGGATGAGCCTGCGTCCTATTAGTTAGTTGGTGGGGTAATGGCCTACCAAGACGACAATGGGTAGCCGGTCTGAGAGGATGTACGGCCACACTGGGACTGAGATACGGCCCAGACTCCTACGGGAGGCAGCAGTGGGGAATCTTGCGCAATGGGGGAAACCCTGACGCAGCGACGCCGCGTGGATGATGAAGGCCTTTGGGTTGTAAAATCCTGTTCTGGGGGAAGAAACCTTAAGGGTCCAATAAACCCTTAAGCTGACGGTACCCCAAGAGAAAGCTCCGGCTAATTATGTGCCAGCAGCCGCGGTAATACATAAGGAGCAAGCGTTATCCGGAATTATTGGGCGTAAAGGGCTCGTAGGCGGTCTTAAAAGTCAGGTGTAAAATTATCAGGCTCAACCTGATAAGGTCATCTGAAACTTTAAGACTTGAGGATAGAAGAGGAAAGTGGAATTCCCGGTGTAGCGGTGAAATGCGTAGATATCGGGAGGAACACCAGTGGCGAAGGCGGCTTTCTGGTCTATCTCTGACGTTGAGGAGCGAAAGCTAGGGGAGCAAACGGGATTAGATACCCCGGTAGTCCTAGCTGTAAACGATGGATACTAGGTGTGGGAGGTATCGACCCCTTCTGTGCCGCAGCTAACGCATTAAGTATCCCGCCTGGGGAGTACGGTCGCAAGGCTGAAACTCAAAGGAATTGACGGGGGCCCGCACAAGCGGTGGAGCATGTGGTTTAATTCGACGCAACGCGAAGAACCTTACCGGGGCTTGACATTATCTTGCCAGTCTAAGAAATTAGATCTTCTTCCTTTCGGGGAAGACAGGATAACAGGTGGTGCATGGTTGTCGTCAGCTCGTGTCGTGAGATGTTGGGTTAAGTCCCACAACGAGCGCAACCCTTGTGCTTAGTTGCTAACTTGTTTTACAAGTGCACTCTAAGCAGACTGCCGCAGATAATGCGGAGGAAGGTGGGGATGACGTCAAATCATCATGCCCCTTACGTCCCGGGCTACACACGTGCTACAATGGCCTGTACAAAGGGTAGCAAAAGAGCGATCTTAAGCCAATCCCAAAAAGCAGGTCCCAGTTCGGATTGGAGGCTGCAACTCGCCTCTATGAAGTAGGAATCGCTAGTAATCGCGGATCAGCATGCCGCGGTGAATACGTTCCCGGGCCTTGTACACACCGCCCGTCACACCACGAAAGTTGGAGATACCTGAAGTTACTAGGCTAACCCCGCAAGGGGAGGCAGGTACCGAAGGTATGGCTAGCGATTGGGGTGAAGTCGTAACAAGGTAGCCGTATCGGAAGGTGCGGCTGGATCACCTCCTTTCTAAGGAGTAAAAAATGGATCGATCATTCTGGTTGGGTACTTGTTATAGTAAATAGTGAATAGTATTTAGTAATAAAACGAAAAATGAAAAGCGCAAAATGCAAAACCATAGCTTAAAATTAAAAATTAAGAGAAAAAGTTTTGGGTTTTGAATTATGGTTTTTCGCTTTTCGCTTTAAGTTTTTAGCTTAATAGAGAGATTGCCACGAGAAGCACTCAAGTAATATTGAGTACTTCTCCCGCAATGACTATATATACTAAATACTAACGACTATTCACTAACAACTAAGTTAATAAGGGCCTTTAGCTCAGTTGGTTAGAGCGCACGCCTGATAAGCGTGAGGTGCCTGGTTCAACTCCAGGAAGGCCCACCACTTACTCGTATATCGTATATCGTATATCGTATGTCGTAAAGAAGCAAAGGACGAAATACCAGATACGATATACCAACGACGAATTAACGTTCTTTTAAAACCAAATAGAGAGTGTATAAGGTAGTA